>OHGZ01000008.1_pt1 | contig 184834 bp, 141 predicted proteins | sample 1567851 | NCBI WGS metagenome assembly OHGZ01 (sample SAMEA3879563, study PRJEB24766) | human gut metagenome | biome: human-associated habitat; feature: feces | place: USA | collected 1985/1987 | reverse complement strand
TACCCTGCCGTTATCAAGGGTTTGTACAACCCCGAAGTGGAAATCTTCCGCGGTTGCTGGATGATAACGTGGTTCAAGGAACAGTTCGGCGAAAAAGAAGTCAAGCGTGCGGCGGAACTCGGTTGCGCCCCCGAGGAACTCTTTGACGAATTCCTCGACAACACGCCTATCGGTTGCGAAGGTCTTGTCCTTCAACCCCTCTGGTCGCCCAAAATCAAACAGGGTTGGGCAAAAGGTTCAATCCTCGGTTTCTCGGACGTCCACACTCGTGCGCACATCTACCGCGCAATCATCGAAGGCATTTGCTTCGGTTTGTACGAAGGTCTTGCCAGCATAGAAAAACGCGCGGGATACAAAATCGAAAGCATAATGGTATCGGGCGGAGGTTCTCTCTCCGACCGTATATGCCAGATACTTGCCGACATAATGGGACTGCCCGTCAAAAAGACGCAGACCTACGAAAACAGCGCGCTCGGCTGCGCAATGCTCACCTACCTCGGAATGGGAACATTCAAAACCCCGCAGGAAGCAGTCGACCATATGGTGCACGACGGCAAAACTTATACGCCCGATATGAAGAACCACGAGCAGTATATGATGCTCTACCATACGGTCTACGAACGCATATACCGCAAAAACAGCAAAACCTTCCGCAACATACGCGCATACAACCGCCGTTACCCCGTGCCGAAGCACTGAGTTTTACCCGCGACTACCCTGCCCACAGCAGCCGAATTCACGCGCGACCAACAAACAGAATAAAAACACAACAAAAGGCACCTCAAAGGGTGCCTTTTCCTTTTCCATTATTTCGTTTTACATTTATTTACGCTCTTTCCGCACTGCCTCGTCTGCCGTTTTCCGTCCGCTGTTCTTCCCGACGGTTAGGCGCGGTACGGTGAGTTGCGAACGTTATTTCTTGTGACCGTTGCGCGTTTCGCAGTATTCGCACCTGTACACGTTGTGTTCGGCGTCGCGCAGGCTGAACATTTGTTTGAGGTCGCTTTCCACCGCCGTGACACATTTCGGGTTCTGACACACAAAACCTTTGTCTGCAAGAGGACGTTTGACCGTTTCGGGGCAATATCCTTTTTCGGCGTCACCGAGCAGTTTGAGAATGAGCGCCATTCTCATGAACTTGCCGTACTCGACCTGCTTGAAATAGCAAGCGCGCGGGTCGTCGTCCACGTCGACGTTGATTTCCTTGACTCTGGGTAGAGGGTGCAAAACGCTCATATCCGCTTTTGCCGCTTTCATCTTTTCGGCGTTGAGCACAAAGCAGTCTTTCAGTCTTTCGTATTCGTCGAGGTCAGAAAAACGCTCTTTCTGTATGCGCGTCATATACAACACGTCAAGGTCGGCTATGCAGTCCTCGATTGTCGCGCACTCCGTCCAGACGGCGTTGCGGGGTTGCATAATCTCGTAACGTACGTAGTTGGGTATGGTGAGTTCGGGAGGCGAAATCATAACGAACTTGTTGCCCTCGTATCTCGTCAGCGCGTTTATGAGCGAATGTACCGTTCTGCCGTATTTGAGGTCACCGCAGATACCGATTGTAAGATGGTCGAGTCTGCCGTGGCGGTTCTTGATTGTGAGTAGATCCGCAAGCGTCTGCGTGGGGTGGCAATGTCCGCCGTCGCCCGCGTTGACCACGGGAACTATACTGCGTTGCGACGCCGCAAGTGCCGCGCCTTCGAGAGGGTGACGCATTGCGATTATGTCCGCGTACGCGCCTACCGTGCGTATGGTGTCCATAACGCTCTCGCCTTTTGTGGTGGAGCTGTTGGACGCGGACGCAAACCCGAGAGTGGAACCGCCGAGTTCGAGCATTGCGGCTTCGAAACTCAATCTCGTTCTGGTGGACGGCTCGAAGAACAGCGTGGCAAGTTTCTTGCCTTCGCAGGCGTGAGCGTACTTTTTCCTGTCAGCCATAATGTCTTCGGCTGTCGCGATTATGCCGTCTATCTCTTCCGTCGTAAAGTCGGAAATGTCTATCAAATGTCTGATTTTTTTCATATTCTCCGTTTAATCGTGCGATTTTGTCGTATTATCTGCCGTTTTGCGCAATTCATAGCCCGCACATCGGCAACGCCGAACGTTTATTGCTTAATGCTTGTTTATTAACGGTGTATCCAGCTTTCGTCGGAAGGATTGTCGCGGAACGCGATGAGTTTGCCGCAGTCTTCCGCTTTGATATATCCGTTCTCGACCGCAACTTCGAGCAGTTCGTCAAGGTCGCAAAGGCTGATTGCTCTTACGTTTGCTTCTGCAAGTTTCTCTTTGCCTTTCTGCATTCCGTAAGTGAAAATGCTCACCATACCGAGCACGTCCGCGCCTTCTTCGCACAACGCTTCAACCACTTCGAGAGAACTCTTTGCCGTCGAAATCAGGTCTTCCACAACGACGACTTTCTGTCCCTTTTCGAGTTTGCCTTCTATGCGGTTTGCTCTTCCGTGGTCCTTTGCGCCCGAACGGACGTAACCCATAGGCATACCGAGTATGTGCCCCGCTATCGCCGCGTGCGCTATTCCCGCGGTGGCAGTGCCCATAAGCACTTCGCATTCGGGAAATTCCGTTTTGATGAGTTCCGCAAGTCCGTTTTCGATTACGTTGCGGACGGCGGGCGCGGTAAGCGTCAGTCTGTTGTCGCAGTATATCGGGCTTTTGATTCCGCTTGCCCAGGTAAAAGGTTGTTCGGGACGGAGAAACACCGCGCCGATTTCAAGCAATCCTTTTGCAACTTCTTTCTTTACGTCTTTCATATTTTCTCCTTAAAGGTAAACTCTTTTCTGCCTGTTTTCTGTCCGTATCGGTTGTCGTTTTGCTGTCCGTTCCTATACCCTCTTTCCCATACGCGCTTTCAGCCCGCGAACGTTTGTTCCGTTCGCTTTGCGGTCAAAAACCGAGCTTACGTTTTTCCGCGCTATGCTTTATCACGCATTCGGAATTTTCGGATATTTTGCAGTTCAGCCCACATTGTTTGCGGATTTCAACCTACAAAATCTTCCACGCATCTGCGGTACGCCGCAACGGGGTCTTCCGCAGCAGTAACGGGACGTCCGACCACGATATAATCCGAACCCAGTTCTTTGGCTCTTGCGGGCGTGGTGACGCGCACCTGGTCGCCTTTGCTTGCGTCGTCGAAACGGATACCGGGCGTAACCGTAAGGAAAGACGCTCCGCAGGCGTCATGAACCTTGCCGGCTTCCAAGGGCGAACACACTACCCCGTCAAGTCCTGCGCTTGCCGCGTTTGCGGCATAGTGCATGACCGTTTCGTCCATGGGACGGTCGATGAGCAGTTCCTCTTTCAGCATCTGGTCGCTTGTCGATGTAAGCTGCGTAACCGCAATGAGCAAAGGACGGGTGCCGTCCGCGCGAGTAAGTCCTTCGATTGCCGCTTTCATCATTGCAACTCCGCCGCCTGCGTGCAGATTGCACATATCGACGTCAAGCGCGCTCAAAACCGCCATAGACTTTTTGACGGTGTTGGGAATGTCGTGAAGTTTGAGGTCGAGGAATATTTTGTGTCCGCGGGCTTTTATGTCACGCACCATCTGCGCGCCCTGCGAATAATAGAGTTCCATGCCTATTTTGACAAACGGCTTTCTGTCTTCGCCTTCGAACTTGTCGAGGAAAGAAAACACTTCTTCCGCTCTGCTGAAATCGAGTGCCACTATTACGTCTTTGCCCATATTATCTCCTGATTTGCGCCGCTATTTTGCCGCGCCGATTATTTCTTCAAGATTTGTTATGCCAAACTCCGCCATTACATTCGGCAGGTCTTCGACTATTTCCTTGCAGGCAAACGGATTGACAAGGTTTGCCGCTCCGACCTGTACGCAGGTTGCGCCCGCCATCATCATTTCGATTACGTCACGCGCCGACGATACGCCGCCGATACCCATAATCGGAAGTTCCACCGCGCGAGCAACTTCGTTGACCATTCTGACCGCAACAGGGAAAACCGCAGGGCCGCTGAACCCGCCCGTGCGGACGCTGATTATAGGTTTGCGCGTGCGCAGGTCTATACGCATTCCGACCAGCGTGTTTATAAGGCTGATACCGTCCGCACCGCCGTCGCGCACCGCCTTTGCCATATCCTCAATGCTAGTTACGTTAGGACTCAATTTGACGACAATCGGCTTTTTTGCACGCTTTTTTACTTCGTAAACCAGCGATTGTGCGGTTTTGGGGTCTGTGCCGAACGCCATACCGCCGCCTTTTACGTTGGGACAGCTGATGTTGAGTTCGACTGCAAAGACCTTGTCGCAGTCGTTGAAACGAGCAACCGTTTCCACATATTCGTCGAAACTGTGTCCGCCGACGTTTGCAATAACTTTGCCGTCGTACACTTCGGCCAGTTTAGGAATTTCTTCACCGACAACTTTGTCGACACCGGGGTTTTGCAAACCTATTGCGTTGATCAGTCCCGCCGTGCACTCCGCTATTCTGGGAAGAGGATTTCCGTATCTTGCCTGCAACGTCGTGCCTTTGAGGGACATGGACCCAAGCACGTTGATGTCGTAGTACTCCGCAAATTCGTAGCCGAACCCGAAGGTTCCGCTTGCGGGCACAACGGGGTTTTTCATTTCGTATCCGAGACATTTTACTTTGGTATTCATAATCACTCCCATATTACCTCGGACGCGTCGAACACGGGTCCTTCCTTGCAAACTCTCTTAAATCCCGACGTCGTCTTTATGCTGCAACCCATACACGCGCCGAAACCGCAACCCATTCGTGCTTCAAGGCTGAGTTGTCCGTTCGGGAATCTGCCCGCCAGCGCACGCATCATTACAACGGGACCGCACGCAAAGTAACGGTCGAAGTCTATGCCCTGCGCCTCGATTGCCGCAACTACGTTGCCTTTGAAACCACGGCTGCCGTCGTCGGTTGCAATCACCGTGTCGCAAACGGCGGAAAACTCTTTTTCGTAGTAGATTTCGCTCACGTTTCTGAACCCGAGCACGGCAGTGGGTCTGATGCCTTTTTCGGCAAACTCTTTTGCCAGTCTGTAAAGTGGCGCACAACCTATTCCGCCGCCTACCAGCAAAGGCTTTTCGGCGTTCACGTCAAATCCGTTGCCGAGGCAGGTCAACGCGTCGACCTTGTCGCCGACTTGCAGGCGCGACAGGCATTTCGTACCCTCTCCCACCTTTTTGACGAGCAGGGTTATTTTTCCGTCCGCGTAGTCGGCAAGGCTTATCGGGCGGCGAAGGTAAAATCCCTGCGCCGTAATTTCCGCAAACTGCCCCGCTTTCATCGGGCTTGCGCCCGATAATACGAGTTCGAACACGCTTTCGTTGAGCGGTCGGTTGCTTGTGACCGTGAGAAGTTCTTTCTTCATCTCAGCAGATTGTAGACACTTTGAATGTCATGTCTTCGAGAACGTCGAGCAACGCTTCGACGGTGTCCTGCGACGTGAACAGCGTGATGTTGTTCTCAACCGCCGCGCGACGGATTTCGTAACCGTCTTTCTTGGTGCTTTCTTCGTTGAGGTCGCGAGTGTTGATGACGTAAGTCACGTGACCTTTTCTTATGCTGTCGAGAATTTCTTCGCTGCCTTCGCTGATTTTGGCTTTGCTTCTGGCTTTAATGCCGTGCGCGTGCAGGAAGTCCGCCGTTCCCTTGGTTGCTTCGATGTTGAAGCCGAGTTCGTAAAACCTCTTTGCGATGGGCAGGAACGCGTCCTTGTCGCAGTCGGCAATCGTCATAAAGACCGTGCCGTAGTTCTGCATGCTCATGCCCGACGCTTTGAGCGCTTTGTAAAGCGCGCGTTTCATTTCGGTGTCGTAACCTATCGCTTCGCCCGTGGATTTCATTTCGGGCGAGAGATAAACTTCCATACCCTTTATCTTGGAGAACGAGAACGCGGGCGCTTTGACGTACCATCTGGTGGGTTCCTTTTCGGGGAACACGGTCGTAAAGCCCTGCTCTTTCAGCGATATGCCGAGCATGACTTTCGTGCCGATATCGGCAAGCGAGTATCCCGACGCCTTGGAAATGAACGGTACCGTTCTGGACGAACGGGGGTTGACCTCGATGACGTACACGTCGTCTTTTGCGTCGACGATGAACTGAATGTTGTAAAGTCCGACTATGCCGATACCGAGACCGAGTTTTACGGTGTAGTCAATAATCTTCTTCTTGACTTCTTCGCTTATGCTGAACGTGGGATATACGCTGATACTGTCGCCGGAGTGTACGCCCGTTCTTTCGATGTGCTGCATTATTGCGGGACAGAACACGTCTTTGCCGTCGCATACCGCGTCGACTTCGAGTTCTTTGCCGAGGACGTATTTGTCAACGAGGATTGCGTGTCCCGTGTTGAGCGCGGACGCCGATTTGAGGTATTTGCCGAGCGCTTCGGGTGTGGACGCAATTTGCATCTGTCTGCCGCCGAGAACGTAACTCGGACGTACGAGCACGGGATAACCGATTTTCGCCGCGACTTTGAGTCCGTCTTCGACCGTGAACACGGCTTCGCCCTTGGGCTGAGGAATGCCGAGTTTGGTCATTATCTTTTCAAAGCAGTCACGGTCTTCCGCGTTGGTGATTGCCTGAACGTCCGTACCGATTATCTTCACGCCAAGAGCGTGCAGTTTGTCGGCAAGGTTGATTGCCGTCTGTCCGCCCAGCGAAACGATGACGCCTTCGGGTTTTTCGAGGTCGATTACGTTCATCGTATCTTCGACGGTAAGCGGTTCGAAATACAGCTTGTCGGACGTCGTATAGTCCGTGGACACGGTTTCGGGGTTGTTGTTTATGATGATTGCCTCATAGCCCGCTTCCCTGATTGTCCAGATTGCGTGAACTGTGGAGTAGTCGAACTCTATGCCCTGACCGATTCTTATGGGACCGGACCCCAGAACGATAATCTTCTTGCGGTTGCTGACGACGCTTTCCTGCTCTTCTTCGTAAGTGGAATAGAAGTACGGAACATAGCTTTCGAACTCGCCCGCGCAGGTGTCAATCATCTTGTACACGGGCATAATGCCGAGCTCTTTGCGTTTGAGATAGATATCTTCTTCCGTGGACTTCCAAACTTTTGCGAGGTACTTGTCGGAAAAGCCTCTGCGTTTCGCTTCTTTGAAAACTTCCGTGTCGAAGGGGTGCGCTTTGACGACGAACTCGAATTCGACGATTTCGCGGATTTTTTCGAGGAAGAACATATCGATTTTGGTGCTGGACGCGATAAGACCGATGTCGCCGCCGCGCTCGAAGAGTTCGGCGATTGCAAACAGTCTGTCATCCGTGCAGTCTTTGATGTAATCGTAAAGTTCCTGTCTGGTCCAGGTGTCGAACTTGGGAATCCAAATGTGGATTGCGCCGATTTCGAGAGAACGGAGTGCTTTGAGCAGGCTTTCTTCGAAGGTTCTGCCTATGCTCATGACTTCGCCCGTCGCTTTCATCTGAGTGCCGAGCTTGTTGGACGCGGTGTCGAATTTGTCGAAGGGGAAACGCGCGACTTTGGTGACGATGTAGTCAAGCGCGGGTTCGAACGCCGCGGGCGTGTTTGCAAGCATGATTTCGTCGAGGTGCATACCGAGCGCGACTTTTGCGGTTACGCGCGCAATCGGATATCCGCTGGCTTTCGACGCAAGTGCGGAAGAACGCGATACGCGGGGGTTGACCTCGATGAGATAGTATTTGAAAGAGTGAGGGTCGAGTGCGAACTGAACGTTGCAGCCGCCTTCGATTTTGAGTTCGCGGATAATCTTCAACGCGCTGTTGCGCAGCATCTGAACTTCTTTGTTGGTGAGCGTCTGCGCGGGAGCCACGACGATACTGTCGCCAGTGTGAACGCCGACGGGGTCGAGGTTTTCCATGCTGCATATCGCAATCGCCGTATCGTTGGCGTCACGCATGACTTCGAATTCGATTTCCTTGAACCCTTTTACACTCTTTTCCACGAGAACCTGTCCCACGGGGGAAAGTTTGAGAGCGTTTTTCATAATCTCGCAAAGTTCGGCTTCGTCCTCCGCAAAACCGCCGCCCGTGCCGCCCAGAGTGAATGCGGGACGGAGCACCACGGGATAGCCGATAACCTTTGCGGCTTCGATTGCTTCTTCCGTGCTGTACGTTATCTGAGAAGGTATGACGGGTTCGCCGATGCGCTCGCACATCTCTTTGAACTTTTCTCTGTCTTCCGCCATTTCGATACTTTCTAGCGACGTTCCGAGCAGTTTAACGTTGCATTCGTCCAAAACACCGCTTTTCGCAAGTTTCATGGCAAGGTTCAGACCGGTCTGTCCGCCGAGCGCGGGAACGATTGCGTCGGGGCGTTCGTAGCGGATTATTTTAGCCACGTATTCGAGAGTGAGCGGCTCCATGTAAATCTTGTCCGCCATCATCTTGTCCGTCATAATCGTGGCGGGATTGGAGTTTGCAAGCACCACTTCGTAACCCTCTTCTTTGAGAGCGATACACGCCTGCGTTCCGGCATAGTCGAACTCTGCCGCCTGCCCTATTACGATAGGACCGGAGCCTATGACAAGTACTTTCTTTATATCAGTTCTCTTTGGCATTTTTCTTCCACTCCTCGATATTCACGATAAACTTTTCGAACAGTCTGATGCTGTCGCAGGGTCCCGGTGCGCTTTCGGGATGGAACTGCACCGAGAAAACGTAATTCTTTTTGTCTTCTACGCCTTCGACCGTTTTGTCAAGCAGATTGACGTGCGTGACGGAAAGTCCCGTTCCTTTCAAAGACTTCTCGTCGACTGCGTAGCTGTGGTTCTGTGCGGTGATTTCGATAAAACCCGTCGTCTTGTCGAGTATGGGATGGTTGCCGCCGCGATGACCGAATTTCAGTTTGTAAGTCTTTGCGCCGTACGCAAGGCTGATAAGCTGATGTCCCATGCAAACACCCATCATAGGCACTTTGCCTTTGAGTTGTTTGACAAGCTCGACTACTTCCGGAACATTCTCGGGGTCGCCGGGTCCGTTGCTCAGGAACACTCCGTCGGGTTTGAGGTTGAGCACGTCTTCCGCGCTGATGTTGTGAGGCACGACTATGACGTTGCAACCCTGATTGTTGAGGTTTCTGACCATCTGCTGTTTGATGCCGCAGTCGATTGCAACCACGTTGTATTTGTGGTTGGGCGTACGGCTGTACCAGCGTTTCTTGCAACCTGCACGGTTTACCTGATCGGTCGGATATTTGTATTCGGATATGGTTTTGAGAGCGTCTTCCGTCGGAACGCTTTCGTCAACAAGGTACGCAACCATAGAACCTTTGTCGCGTATCGTTCTCACCAGTTTGCGGGTGTCGATACCCTGCAATCCCGGTACGGAATTTTCTTCCAACAGCTCGGAAAGGGTTTTCGTGTAACGGAAGTTGGAGGGGTCGTCGTTGTAGTCGCGGACTATGAGCGCTTTGAGCAGCAGGCTTTTGCTTTCATAGTCCTCATCCGTAATACCGTAGTTGCCTATGATGGGATAGGACATTACGATAATCTGGTCGCAGTAACTGGGGTCGGAAATAATTTCCTGATACCCTGCCATCGACGTGTTGAACACGATTTCGCCGATTGCGTCCACGTTCGCGCCGAACCCTGTTCCGACGTAAACGTCGCCGTTTTCCAGCACAAGTTTTCTTTTCACTCTTTCCATATTATTTCTCCGTTATAAATTGTCATGATGTTCTTTCCGCACACCGTTCTGCCTTCGAAAGGAGTGCTGTTGCCTTTTGACGCGCTGTCCTGTCCTCTCACCGTCCATTCTCTCGAAAGGTCCAGAACGGCAAGATTTGCTATCGCGCCGTCGTATATGTCGCCGCCTGCAATCCCGAAACGCCTGCAAGGAGCCGTGCTCATCGCATAAATCAGTCTTTCAAGCGGAATTATACCTTTTTTCACAAGCTCGGTGTACAGCACCGCAAACGCGCCTTCCAGCCCGATGACGCCCATAAGACTGCCTTTCAGTCCCCTCGATTTCTCTTCGTCAGAGTGCGGCGCGTGGTCCGTCGCAATCATATCCAGCGTTCCGTCCGCCAGCGCCGCGCGGAGTGCTTCTCTGTCCTCGCGCGAACGGAGCGGAGGGTTCATCTTGAACCTGCCGTCTTCCTGCAAATCATCCTCGCAAAGCACGAGATAATGAGGTGCCGTCTCCGCCGTAACGTTGACGCCTGCGGCTTTCGCTTTTCTTATGATTTCCACGCTTTCTTTCGTGGACACGTGGCATACGTGATAGGCAACGCCCGTTTCCGCGGCAAGCGCAACGTCACGCTCCACCATTTTCCACTCGCTTTCCGAAGATATGCCCTTGTGCCCGTGAGCGGCGGCATATCTGCCCGCATGAACGTATCCGCCGTCAAGCAGGCTTTCGTCTTCGCAGTGCGCGGCAATAATCTTGCCGCAGACTTTTGCGCGCAACATTGCCTCTTTCATTTTTTCGGGGTTCTGCACGCCTTTTCCGTCGTCGGAAAACGCTATCACCTCGGGAGCAAGCCCTTCTATGTCCGAAAGTTCCTTGCCTTTTTCGCCGACGGTGAGTGCCCCGTACGGGTAAACGTCGATTTTCGCACCGCTGCGGATTGCGGCAAGTTCGACGTCCAGATTTTCTTTGCTGTCGGGCACGGGGTTAAGGTTGGGCATTGCGCAAAGCGCTGTATATCCGCCTTTTGCTCCGCATAAAGTCCCGCTTTCTATGCTCTCTTTATAAAAAAAACCGGGTTCCCGCAGATGCACGTGTACGTCTGCAAAACCCGGAACGATAAATAATCCGCTTGCGTCGATGGTTTCGGAACACATCGCGGGAGAATACGACCCCCCTTCGAAAACTTTACCGCCGTCGACGAACAAATCACCCTTTGCGGGTCCTTTCGTCGTATAGTAAGTCGCGTTTTTGAAGAGCAACATTTGTCTTTCTCCCAAAATTTTTTCTATTATATCACACAGCCCGCGGATTGCAAAGTGCTTGACGGCAATTTTTCAAAATTTTCAACACGTAGTGTTTGCAATCGTCCGCACTTTACACAGCGCCCTTTTGCACCTCGACGCGCCGTTTGTTTTACAGCCGATTTTTCTCCGCTCACCATGTTGTTTCAAGCTGTTTGTCTGCTTGTTTGTTTATTATACTTATATTTATATAGTAAATATATAGTTTTCCTTAATTAATAAGGCAGATTGATAGGTCGTCTGTTGCCTTTTCGGAGCACAAAAAAAGCACCGCCCGAAGGCGGTGCTTTAAGATTGCTTTACTCGACCGTTACGGATTCGTCGCCGTCGGCTTTTTCTTCGTCCGACATTGTTTCTTCTTTCACGTCTTCTTCAAACACCGCGTTGTCCGCTGCGGGTTCGTTGACGACGGGTGCTTCCGCGCCATCGACGGGTCCGGTTACGGGAACATAGTTCGCTTCGAATTCGTCTTTGATGCGTTTCTTGTATTCACGGCAGCAGCCTGCTGCAAAGACCGCAAGCACAGACACGGCACCGAAGATGAACAGCCAGTTTCTCAACGACATTACGGAGATAACCGCGAACAGCAGGGAGTTGGATTGCATCCAGGTCATATACTGGTAACCCAGCAAACCTTTTTCGACGTTGGAAGGACGAACCGCGATTTTCAGTGCGCCCGTATCGTCGATGCAGATGCCGAGAGAAAGTTCTCTGCCGCCCGTTGCCGTGGATATGGTATCTTTGATGCCGTCGAGCAATTCACCGAGGAAATCGTTGACGCTTCCGCCGGGAGCAACGACTTTGATGAGCAGGTTGACGACATCGAGAAGTTCACTGAGCGTCAAGGGCTTTTGGAGTTTTTCCACTACGCCGCTGAGCGCCTGTTTGATGCTGTCGGGAAGAAGTCCAACGACGAAGGACAGGTCAATCGTGATGCCGTCAAGGCTTGCGACGTCCATGTTCTTTCCGTCCATGTCCAGAACGCTCCATTGTACGGGCTGTCTGACGTAACCGCCGATGAGGTTGTTGTTTTCGTCATAAGACGGAATGATGACTGCGCCTTTGTTGACTTTGACGCCTTCAACAGGGTTGACGACCAATGCTTTCTGATGTGCGGAATCCCATTCGACCGCGCCGGACGTTGCGAGCAGGGTTTTGACTTCGTCGGGCATATAGAGCTCGAAGAAGTATGCGTCGTCGGGTTCAACGATGGTGCCGTTGTTCATTTCCGCACCCTTTCCGTCGGAATAGGTGTAGCCTTCGTCAAGCAACAGTCTGATGACGACGGGAATGGTCATTCTGTTGGACGTTGCATAAAGAATGAGAGAGTCGTCATAGGTTACGTATCCGTCCTGATACATGCTTGCATAGTTGTTGTTGAAGAGGTAAGCTATTCTGTCGTTGTTGAAGCCCTCTTTGCTGAGTTTTTCAAACTCGGGATAGATATAGTCGGTTACCGCGTGCGCAAAACTGCGTCTGGATCTGTTGCCCCATTCGGTATCGGGTCCGAGGAAGGCGTAGTTTACGTCGGTCAGGATCCATTCGTCATAGATGAAGTTGAACAGTTCCTGTTTGAGGGCGGGCATTTTGTTCCAGATATAAGTGTCGTAATACGCCTTGTCGCGACCAGCGAGGACGCTGCTGTAATAAGAGGTGTTTTTGGACACTTCGCTGTTGGAACTCATGGACGAATAGTCGTATTTCGGGTCATAGTTGCCGTTGAGCAGGTTGAGCATTATGAACTTGCGGACAATCTGCGCGTTGAACTGTGCCTGGTCTTCGTATTCGTGTCCCAAATCCTCGACAAACAATGTGCTGGACGTGAGTTTTGCGAGAATGTCGGGCAGAACGACGTCGAGCGCCACACCGATGACCGCGGTAAGAATGACGACGGTTACGATGAGAACCACGGTTTGATGTCTGATAGGTTTCTTGGATTTCTTTCTGGTCACGCAAAGCGCAACAATGAGGAACACAAGCCCGAACACGCCTGCAAGAATGGTTCCCACGAAAGGCCAGAAGGAATAATAAGGAACGAGCTGCCACATTTCATATCCGAACACGCCTGCAAGGATAATGAGAATGGGGAAACTGATGATATAGAATACTGCTTCGAGAGTGGTAAGTCCTGCGATTTTGCTCTGTACCGCTTTTGCGGGATTGGCTTTATTGTTTTTCATATTACAGCACCTCCTTCTCGTTATCTTCCGAAACAAGTGGCTCGGTGGTCTCCTCTGCTATCGCATCGGGTTCGGTCGCGTTTTCGGCAACCGCAATATCCTGTTCGTCTGCCGAAGGAGCGGCAACGTCTTCGTCCTTACCGGATTTTTTCTTGGATTTCTTGGATTTTTCCACGACAACTTCCTGTCCTGTTGCAAACAGCATTTCGCGTTCGCCCGCTATACCGCTGAGAATGGTGAACAGCATAACGAAAGGCAGGAAACCGACGATAAGTTCTCTCAGGCTGAACAGAGGATAGTAAACTCTCTTGTACGCGAGGTCGGTCTGCAACTGTTTGACGGACGCGTAATCCGCAAGTCCGACGGAAGAGGGATAAGTGCCGTTGCCGATGGTGTCGCCCGCGATAAGGCTGCTGCCGGGGATGAGGACGGAACCAATCATATAACCGTGCAAACCGCCTTCGTAGTTCGCGCGGTCGAGCATCGCGTAATATTTTGCAAGTTCTTTTTCTTCTTCGGTTACGGCAGCCGCTTCATAGTAGTCGTAAACGGGTTTGATTTCGGGGTTGTCATACCAGTAAAGACCGCCGAGCAGGTCGGAAATCAGTCCGTTGAGAACGTCTTCGGTGGTCATGCCGGGTGCAACGGTTATAGGAATATTGATGCCGAGCAGTCCGAGCAACGTTCCTACGATATCGTTACCGAGTATGGAGTTGAGAAGACCCGCAACGTCGTTGTTGAGGAACTTCTTGGCAATCATATCAAGAACTCTGGAAAGACTGCCGATGAGGTTTCCGTCCAACATAACGGTGAACGTCTTGGTTTCTTCGTCCCAGCCGGGTGCTCCCGCAAATCCGGTGTCGTTTGCGACAAGCGAACCGGAAAGTATAATTTGCAGACCTTTTTCTGCGTCGGCTTTGATTTCGATGCCGAGTTCGAGAGGCTGACCGGTTTCGCCGCCGCCGATGACGTCGAATTTAAGGGGATAAACGCCGTTGACGAAGGACAGCAGTTTGACGATGTAGCTGTTCTTGCCGATTGCCGCGCCGAGCGCGCCGAGAATGTTGGCAAGGTCGCCCTGTGTGATGGTGTGCTCTGCTTCTTCGCCGTCGTTCACGTCTTCGGGATCACCGAATGCCTGATTCCATATAAACGCTAGTTCGGGGTCGGAATTGTATTCGTCGTAACGGCGCTGCGTTGCCTGTTCGATGATTTTTTCGTGGATTTCGTCGGAGCCGCCGAGTTCGTCAATCTTCATCTGGGCATAGTAATAATCTTCGAGAATACGAAGCGCAACGTCAATGCCGAACACGTAGCCGTCGGAAAGCATACCGTTGGAGTTGTAGGAAGCGTAACCGTAAATACCGTCTCTCATCTGGGACATCTTGGACGTCTTGTACCATACGTATCTGGTAACGTCCACGGTTGCACTGCCGCTGTCACCCGCGGGAATGGAGTTGGAATACTTCGCGAAGTAATAGCCTTCGTAAACTACGCCGTCCAGTTCGAGTTTGCCGTCCGCATTGGGCGCAACCTTGACAAGACCGGTTTCGGAGCCCGTATAACCGTATATTTCTTCGTACGTTATGGGTTTGTTTGCCGTGTTGTCGGCAACGCCTGCCTTCTGAGCGCCGCTGAGACCGATGTTGTAATACACCAACACGTTCTCGACTTCCTGAATGAACAGGTCGTTGTATCCGATACGTCTGCCGGACGGACGGGAAGAATCGCTGGTCTTGGAATTGAAGTGACCGAGCTGGTCTTTGTAGCTCTCGACCACTACTCCGTCTGCCGCGTTCTCCGCAATAGCGTCAAGCTGAACGGGCATGACAAGGTCCATAACGACAACGGGAACCAACATGACTATGAGAGTTATCGCCGCGACAATCACGGTTCTCGCGCGTCTGTTTTTGACGGTTTTTGCGAGAATGATGTGAATGAGCGCGATGACCGCCCATATTCCGAACGCCACCCAGAAGCCGTAAAGCGAAGTTCCTTTGAACAGAACCTGCATGTTCGCGAACAACTCCGAACTTGCCAGTCCCGCATAGGCATATTCACCTGCAAAGAGGGAAATGGCCGTCACGAGAGTCGCAAGAACGAAAAGAGGCAGTCCGAGGCAATAGAAAACAACTTTTAGCGTGCGAAAAAGTTTGATTTTGTTACTGCTACGCTGTTCCATAATTTTCTCCTTTTTCTTGAATGCGGATGAGGAAGGAATTCCTCGGTTGATTTATTTTTTGTCCGATAAAATCGGTGTATACCTTATTGCTGTGCGGGACGCGCGGGAAGGTCGATATCCGTCGGCGCGGAAAATTCGAACGACGCCGTGGAAAAGTCTTTTGCTTCCGATTGCGCTTTGTCGTCAACGATTGTTATCTTGATATTGTAAACGCCGTTGTCGTTGGGATAATAAGAAACATAATTGCCGTTTTCCACCAAATTTCCGTCGGGGGCAACAAGACGAATGTTTTCGGGGTCGCCTTTGTCGGGGTCGACTTTGACTGTCAACACGGTTTTGCCGTCTACGTTTTCGGCATAGTAGTCACCGTAGCACCATGTAACCTGATAATCGTCGGGCTGGAAGGCTTCGGGAACAACCATATCCATCTGCCACGTGCCGCCTGCGGTAAAATAAAGGGAGCCTTTTCCGATTCCGATCCATATGGACGCCTTGGATTGCATAATAACGCTCTCGGGCGGTACGGAAGTGTCCTTGTTGCAGGCTGTAAAAGCAAAAAGCGAAATTGCGGTCAAACAGACCAAAACCAAAATAAGCGCTTTCTTTCTCATATACCCTTTCCCCCCAAATCTGAAATAGCATAGATTTGACTTTTATATATTATCATAATAATATACTTTTATCAAGTCGGAATTTATATCATTCACCTTAATTTAATGTTCAACATTATACTGAAATCCTCATATCTTGCTGACGCGGCAAAGGTATTTTAAGCAAAATATTTTTTTTCACACCGATATGCGGTTTTAAGATGGTCTATCGAGATGATGTCATCCGTGTCTTTTTTATTCTACAACTGTATCTACTTCTCAAAATCCTGCATTTTATGTTCAAAAATCGCACATTTATCGCGCGATTGTGATATAATTAGCGAGTAGTAAACACGTTTAACCAAATTTTGCGCAAGTCCGATTTTTCCCGCCGCTCACGCCTTTACGCGATCCTCGGAAAAATATTGTATTGACGAGTGCAAAGTCGAGTGTTAAGATAATAGTAAACTTGTAAATCTTATTCTGCGAGGTATTTTATGTCCTATATCAGCGAAGTTATTGAAATGACTGAACGCAAAAACCCCGGCGAACCCGAATTTATGCAGACCGTAAAAGAGGTGCTGGAATCTCTCGCTCCCGCTATCGAGCAAAACGAGGAGCTGTATCGCAAACACTGCATTCTCGAAAGACTCGTCGAACCCGACAGACAGATTATGTTCCGCGTGGCATGGACGGACGACAAAGGCGTTAACCACGTAAACCGCGGCTTCCGCGTGCAGTTCAACAACGCTATCGGACCTTACAAGGGCGGTCTCCGTTTCCAACCCAACGTCAATCTGTCCATAATGAAGTTCCTCGGTTTCGAACAGACTTTCAAGAACTCCCTCACCGGTCTGCCCATGGGCGGCGGCAAAGGCGGTTCTGACTTCGATCCCGCTGGCAAATCCGATGCGGAAATCATGCGTTTCTGCTACAGCTTCATGACGGAACTCTACCGTCACATCGGTCCCGACGTTGACGTCCCCGCAGGTGATATGGGTGTCGGCGGAAGAGAAATCGGCTATCTGTTCGGCGCGTACAAGAAAATCCGCGGCGCATACGAAAACGGCGTTCTTACGGGCAAAGGCATTTCCTACGGCGGTTCTCTTATCAGACCCGAAGCAACCGGTTTCGGTGCAACTTACTTCTTCAAAGAAGTTCTCAACCACCTCGGCGAAGACATCAAAGGCAAAACCTTCTGCCTCTCCGGTTTCGGCAACGTCGCATGGGGCGCGGCACTCAAAATAACCGAACTCGGCGGCAAGGTTATCACCCTGTCCGGTCCCGACGGTTACATATACGACCCCGACGGCGTAAGCGGTGAAAAAATCGACTATATGCTCGAAATGCGCGCAAGCGGCAGAAACAAGGTTCAGGATTATGCGGACAAATTCGGTTGCGAATTCGTCGCAGGCAAGAAACCCTGGGGCAACGTCAAAGCGGACATCTATATGCCCTGCGCAATGCAGAACGAAATCCGCATCGAAGACGCACAGGCAATGGTCAAACTCGGCGTCAAGTACCTCAACGAAGTTTCCAACATGCCCACCACCAACGAAGCGCTCGCCTACTTGCAGGCAAACGGCGTAGTGGTCGCACCGTCCAAAGCGGTCAACGCAGGCGGCGTTGCAGTCAGCGGCCTCGAAATGAGCCAGAACAGCGAACGTCTTGCGTGGACGGCGCAGGAAGTCGACGAAAAACTCAAACACATAATGAGCGGAATCCACAACCAGATTCTCGACGCGCTCAAAGCGTTCAACATGGACTACAACCTTGTTGCGGGCGCAAACCTCGCAGGCTTCAAGAAAGTAGCGGACGCCATGATTGCACAAGGCATCAACTGATTTAATTATTCAGCGTTTTCTATAATATGAACAAAAGCCGCACATTCGTTGTGCGGCTTTTGCTTTGTCGTTGATTGTCTTTTTTTAGCTGTTTTTTAACGCCGTTTATCCGCCCGCTTATTTGTGTGATTTTTTGCGGGTTCCGAGAAAATCTCTTCCCTGTCGAAATATTATTTTCTGTTTGCGTTTTGAACGGATTTTGTCGATTTCACCGCGTTAGATATCAGTTTTCCAGCGCGTTGCCGACTGACAGCACTTCGTTATCGTTAATCTCCATCGGATATTCGCCGTCGAAACAAGCCGTGCAGTAGGGACCTCCACCACAGCTTTTCACCATGCATTCGAGAGGAATGTAATGCAGGCTGTCCGCACCGATTTCCTTGCAGATTTCTTCTTCGGTCTTATACGCGCCGATAAGCTGTTCTCTCGTCTGCATGTCCACGCCGAAGAAACAGGGATATTTGACGGGAGGAGAACCGACCAGCATATGCACTTCCGTTGCTCCGCTTGCGCGCAAAAGGTTGATTATTTTTCTGGATGTCGTTCCGCGAACGATGCTGTCGTCAATGAGGATAAGCCGTTTGCCTTTGATGTTGCTGCGGAAAGCGTTGAGTTTTATTTTGACCGCGCTTTCACGCATGGATTGGCTGGGCTGAATAAACGTTCTGCCGATGTAGCGGTTCTTCGTGAGTGCGTCAACCATGGGAAGTCCGCTGACGTCCGCATACCCTCTTGCGCATACCGTCGCACTGTCGGGAACGCCTGCAACTATGTCCGCGTCGATTTTGTAGAGTTTGGCAAGTTCCTTGCCGCAGTTGTAACGCGCTTCGTACACGCTGACGTTGTCGATTACGGAGTCGCTTCTTGCAAGATAAACGTATTCGAAAATGCAGGGGTGCGAATCGGGAACCATGATTTTCTGCGATTTGATTTTGCCGTCGGGGGTGACCGTTATCATTTCGCCGGGTTCGACGTCGCGCACAAACTCCGCGTCAACCGCGTCGAGGGCGCAGGATTCGCTTGCAAACAACACCGCTCCGTCCTTTTTGCCCATAACAAGGGGTTTGAGTCCGTAACGGTCGCGCACCGCGATGAGTTTGTTGTCCGCCATACACACTATCGCAAACGCGCCGACAAAGTCCATGCACGCTTTCTGCACGCCGTTTTCCACACTGGACGTGGTGTAGTAGTTGATGAGTGCGGCAACAACTTCGCTGTCGACAGACGACTGGAAAATGTGTCCGCGGTCGATGAGCCAGTTCTTTATTGCGGCGGCGTTGACGATGTTACCGTTGTGAGCTATCGCCATTCTGCCGTATCTGCCGTAAAATACGACGGGTTGCGCGTTGACGACGTTGCTGGAACCGCACGTCGAATATCTGACGTGTCCGATTGCGATGTCCGAATCGGGAAGCAACGAAAGTTCTTCTTCGGAAAAGACTTCGTTGACAAGTCCCATATTCTTGTAATACGCGATTTTCCTGTCGGGCATATTGACGGCTATACCCGCGCTTTCCTGCCCTCTGTGTTGAAGAGCGAAAAGTCCGTAGTAAACCTCACGGGCAAGCGGTGCTTTTTCCTTCTGCACCACGCCGAATATGCCGCATTCTTCGTGAACGCCGAATTCTCTCGGGCTGATTGTAATGCTTTTCATAACTCTCCTGAGATTATTTGCCCATTACGCGTTTGATGATTTCCTGATACGCGTCTTCGACGCCGCCGAGGTCGCGACGGAAACGGTCTTTGTCGAGGCTGACGTGTTTTGTGGTGTCCCAAGTGCCCGCTTCCCAGAAACGGCAGGTGTCGGGAGAAATTTCGTCCGCTAGCACAATCTGACCGTGGAATCTGCCGAATTCGAGTTTGAAGTCGATGAGGTCGATGTTGAGTTCCTTGAAGAATGCTTTCATCGCGTCGTTGACGGCAAACGCCATTCTGGTGATTTCGTCGATTTCGTCTTTGGTCGCAAGACGGAGCGCAAGTGCGTGATAGGTGTTGATAAGCGGGTCGCCGAGTTCGTCGTTCTTATAGGAGAACTCGATTGTGGGAATTGCAAGCTCGGTGCCTTCCGCCACGCCGTAACGCTTGGAGAAACTGCCTGCGGCAACGTTTCTTACGATGACTTCGAGGGGAACAATCTGAACTCTCTTGACGACGGTATCTCTGTCGGAAAGCTGTTCGACAAAGTGTGTGGGAACGCCCTTTTTCTCCAACATTTCCATCATCATATTGCTCATTTTGTTGTTGATGACGCCCTTGCCCGCTATCGTGCCTTTTTTGAGTCCGTTGAACGCGGTTGCGTCGTCTTTATAGGAAACGATGACGTAATCGGGATTGTCGGTGGCGAACACCTTCTTCGCTTTGCCTTCGTAAATTTGTTCGAGCTTTTGCATATAGACCTCCGATACAAAAAAATTAAAGCACGGCTAAAAGCCGCGCTTTTGTCTTCATAAGTTTACACAGGGGCGCACCTTGGCGAAATGCGCGGAACAAGACTGTCCGCAACTGCGCTCACCGCAAAGTCCGAAATGTTTGTACCCTGCATTTTTCATACGCACATATTATCACACCGCCGCGCGCAAAGCAAACGAATTGCACCCCATGAATAAACATTTTTCAAAATTCTCCGCCGCGCCGACTTCCCGTTTGTTACACATCGGCTTGCCGTTTGTTACCCGCCGACTTCCCGCCGACCGAAAAAAGCCCCCGACAAAGTCGGGGACGTTTGGTTTTGTTTGCTCTTCGTATTTGATTTTTGCAATGCGTTTTGTCTTTTTGCGTTTTGTTTATCGGTTGCCTTTTGACTGCGTTCAGTTCTTCTTGTCGAGTTCGGCAAGTTTTTTGAGCATTGCCTTGTCGTCCATTGCGGAAATATCTTCGCCCGCACGCATGAGTTCGAGCAGTCCGTTTGCGTTGACAGCGGGTTTTTCAATGCCGATTTCGCCGAATTCGCCGACCGTTCCGACGTCGTATTTCGCAAGCGCACTGTCTTCTTCCTTACGGTATATGACGAATTTCTGCCAGCAGAATTCCAGAACGCCGTTGAGCAACATGGAACAGACTTCCACGGCAAGGGTTATGCCCTGATGTGCGGCAAGATAAGCCGCAACCGAAACGCCTGCGCTTGCCGCCGCGCCCGCCGCCAGGTATCCGGGCATATAGCCGTTGAACCACAGTTTGAACGGGAAAAACGGAACATAGAACAAGAACGCGAGGAACATTGCTCTGCTTACGTTGCCTGCGGATTTGAACGTGAATTTTCTGTTGACGGTGAAGTTCCAAAGAATGGAAAGCGTCAACGAAATCAAAGTGCTGACGAAGTTGAGCAGCGGAACGTCCGTGATAAACTTGATGTGTATTTCGGGGTTTATCGGCAAGATGTTGATGAAAATCGTGAATGTTATGAACTCGACGAGTCCCGCGCTTGCCGTAAACAAAGCGTATTTGATGGCTTGAACAAGTGTTTTTCTCTTTTGTTTTTTCTGTTCTTTTTCTTCTTCGCGCGCCATTTGTTCCAAGGCGATTTGCGGGTCGAAATATCCTTTTTCCGTACTCATAACTCCTCCTTAACACGGATATTATACCACGGCTATAAACATATTCAAGAAAAAATTTCGACTGCGCACCGTTATTCTCCGCATTATTCTCCGCATTATTCTCCGCATTTTCTCCTCCGCACGTTCGCTCTCAACCCGCCGACACACCGCACGAACGTATATAAACCGCGGCGCGGGGCAACAATCAATCGATGAAAACTTCCGAACTCATTGCAAAAATCAAATCCGATTTTCACGAAACAGGCGACCTGTTGATAAGACAAATCACCATAAACGACGTTGGCTGTTGTTTCGTTTATCTCGACACGCTCTCGGACAAACTGCTCCTCGAACAGGACGTAATCACCCCCGTGTGCGAATGCGAAGAACTGTTTGACGGCACAGAACGCACCGCCGACGAACTCCGCGAAATTCTGCTTGCCGTAACGGGATTCGGACAGGATATAGTCCCCCTCGGATACGGTGAAGCTGTCGCGAAAATAGCAGAGGGCGACGTCGGCTTTTTCCTCGACGGACAGGACGGGTTCTGTATGTTTTCCTTGCGCAAGTTCGACAAACGCGCAATCGCGGAACCCCCGACGTCCACCGTTCTCAAAGGTCCCCGCGAAGGTTTTATCGAAGAAATAAAAACAAACACGGCCCTTATCCGCCGCCGCATAAAATCGCCCGACCTCGTCTTTGAAAATCTGACCGTCGGAAGATACTCTTCCACCCCGGTGTCCATTGCGTACGTTTGTTCAGTTGCCGACCCCGAAACGGTAAAACAGGTGCGCGAACGGCTGGAACAAATCGACATCGACGGTATAATCGACAGCGCGTATGTCGCGGGGTTTCTCGAAGAGCGCAGGCACTCCCTTTTCAAACAGATAGGCAACTCCGAAAAACCCGACGTAATCGCCGCCAAACTTCTCGAAGGGCGCATTGCCGTCATCGTGGACGGGTCGCCGCTCGTGCTCACTCTGCCTTTCGTTCTGCTCGAAGATTTGCAGGACGGATACGACTACTATTCGGGCGACTGGCGGGCTACTTTTGCAAGAATTTTCCGACTTTTAGGCGCCGCTCTCACCGTTCTGCTTCCCGCGGCGTACGTCGCGCTGCAAAGCTATCACTACCACCTGTTGCCCATAAAATTCCTGGTCACGCTCGTAAGCGCGACAAGCGCAATCCCGTTTCCGCCCGCCGTGGAAATGCTTTTCGTTTTGCTGCTTTTCGAAATCCTGAACGAGGCGTCGATACGTATGCCGCGATATCTCGGCGTTTCTCTCTCAATCGTCGGCGCAATCGTCCTCGGCGATACCGCAGTCAAAGCGGGACTCATTTCTTCGCCCGCCGTCCTCGTCGTCGCGCTGTCGTCAATCGGCGTTTTCTGTATCCCCGACCAAGTCGGAACGCTGTCCATTCTGCGTATAGTCTTTCTGCTTGCAAGCGCCGTTCTCGGTCTGTTCGGAATAATGGTTCTGCTCGTTCTGCTTGCGTCCTATCTGTCCACGCTGACGGGCTACGGAACACCCTATCTCGCGCCTTACGCACCGCGCATTTTCCCCGACCTCAAAGACGGAATTATGAAAGCCGAAATCTCCGAAATGGACTCCCGTCCTTGCTCTCTGCCTTATACGCAGAACCGCACAAGATTGCAAAAGGAGCACTTGAACGATGAATAGCGCAGCAAAAACTCTCGGTTCGGTCAAAAGCATAACTTCGACACAAGCAAATCCGACAGTCGGAAACAAGCGCGGATTTCTCGACGACAACACCGTATGGAACTCGCAGGCAGGCAGCCTGATTTTCTGCTGCGGTATAGTTTTCAAGGTATCGTCGCTTCCGGGGTTGGTTGCACAAACGCTCGGAAGTTCCACACTTTGGCTGTACATTTTAATGTCGTGCATAGACCTTGTTTGTCTGACTGCGACATACCTTTTCGCAAGAAGCGGCGCGGACGGATTTCTTTCTGCACGCAAAAGATTGCCGTACAGAATGCTCAACGGGCTTATGTCCCTTTATCTGCTGACGAAAGGATTTTTCTACTTCGTCTACACGGTCATTTTCCTGACGATAGACCTGTTCGTCGGCGTTGCGCCTTACGTCATTATTCTGGTGCTTGCCGTGCCCGTTGTGTACACGGGCGTAAAAGGCATACGCGCGCTTGCCCGCTCGTCGGAACTCTTCGCCGTCGTTCTGTTCCTGATTATGATTGTCAATCTCGCGTTCCTGAACGCCGACACCGACTTCGGCAGAAACCTGCCCGTGTTTGCCGTGTCACCATCCGATTTCTTCAAAGAAGGATTGCGTTACAGTCTGTGGCTCGGCGACCTGTTCCCCTTGCTGTTCATCAAACTGCGCAACAAAAAACTCCCCTTCTTCGGCATAGGTGCAGGCGTATCGTATATTCTCGTTCTCGTTGTCGCAATGCTTGCCGTCGCCATGTACGGCAACGCACTCCCGTACGTGTACAATATGCTCATTAGGATTGCGGGTTTCAACCAACTGTCAATGGAAATAGGAAGATTGGAATGGGCGGCTCTTTTCGTCGTCATAATAATGGCGATTTGCGGGCTTTCCCTGCTCTTCTGGGGCAGCGCGGAAAGCTGTCGCCGTGCCGTCGGAACACCTGTGCCCGCCCGAATACTGTTCACGTTGCTGATAACCGTTCTCCCGCTTGCGCTCCCGACCTTACAGGACGTCGTAACGTTTTCCACAACGGACTTCGGATACGCGATGTTTGCGTTTGCGCTGTTTTTCGCATTTGCCTACGGCGTCGCCGCAATCTACGCAAAACGCAAAATGCCAAAAACTCCCTTGTCCTCCGACATTCCTTTATCGGGAACTTCGTCCTGCGGCAACACGACTGCCGACGACAAGCAAACCGACGCACTGCAAAACGAGCAATCTGCGGGTTTGTCGGGCAACGTGTCCGACGACGGAATATCGGCAAGTAAGTCGTCTGCGGGCGAAAATGCGGCAAACATAACTTCGGGAGGTGAAAACAATGACTGAAAAAAGTTCTGGCGTATCCGCCGCGGCGCGCAAACTCCGCAACGCTTTTATGAAAAGAAAATGGTTGGTCATCGTGCTTATCGCCGCCATACTCATTTTCTTCGGGCGTGTTGTGGACAACAAGTCGCTTAAACAGTCGGCAATAGTGATTGGTCTCGGCATAGACAAAGCGGACAACGCGTTCACGGTGTCCACTCAATCCGTCGTCATAACGGGCGGCGCGGGCGAGGGACAGTCGTCGCAATCGTACGTCGTATATTCCGCCGAAGGCAAAACCGTGTCCGAAGCCCTCGACAAAATTTCGCAGCATATGGGACTGCTCGTATCCCTTTCGCATTGCAACGTGCTGGTTCTGTCGCAAAACGTTTTGCGCTCCGACCTCGAACTGCTCGTGGCTCCGCTTATTGGTGCGTACGCTCTGCCCGAACAGGCAGTCGTCACATCCTGCACGGAAAAGCCGTCCGACATACTTGCCGCGCGAACGGGCACAACGGTTGCCGCTTCGTATTTCATTCAGTCATCGCTCCTGCAGAACCTCGGCGGCGACGGACTTGCAATGGTAACCGTCAAAGACTTTCTCGCGCACACTCTGTCGCGGAGCGCAAGCGTCAACATTCCGCTTGTCGAACTCGAAAAACTGGAAGACAACCCGCAGACGCCCGACGGCGAAAGCAAAGACAATTTTCAGTTGATTATGAACCGCAATCTCGTCGTGTCCGAAAACGGCAGTTTCGTTCTGGAAGAAGAACCCGCACAGGCAGCAACTCTGCTCATACAGCATAAAGTGCTCGGCAAGCTCTCGCCCGTTCTTCCTACGGGCGAAGCCGTGGAATTCCGTGTGCTCGACGTCAAGTCGTCGGCAAAGGCAGACGGAATGAGCGTACACGCGGAGATAGAAATCAAGGTTTCGTTTATGGAAGCGCAGAACACGCCGTCGGACGAACGTATAACCCCGTCTTCCCCGATAGTCAAAGCGGCCGCGAAAGAACTCGAAAAGGAAATTGCCGAAAACCTGTATCTCTGTTACACGCTGTCAGTCGAAAACAATGCGGATTTCCTGCACCTCGAAAACGAAGTCTACAAGAAGATGGGCAGACATACGCCCGAAAATTGTCTTTCCGACATTGCGTTTTCCTGTTCGGTGAAAGTTACCGTGTCCGAAAACGGTTGATTTGTGCGTATACCGTCCGTTGCCGCAATTTCTATTCTGTGGTTGCGGTGTTCCGCGCCGCGGTCTTTCGCTTTTGCGATAGCTTTCGTCCCGCCGACGTGTCCGCACCGCTGACGTGTCCGTGCCGCCGATGCGTCCGTGCCGCTCTGTTTCGTTCTTGCGGTTAATTGTGCCATGCGATTTTCTCGCGGTTGTCGCCATACGCGGAAAACGGGAATAAAATGTAGCGGAGGCGACAATGGACTATCTTCTTCCGTCTGACGAAACAATGAAAAAGATGGCTGCCGAATACTCGCGTATGCTTTCGGACGTCGACAAAAAAGCCGCCGCGCTGACCTGCTCCGCGCCCGTCGGCAAGGACGGCGAAACGACGCTCTGCGGCTGTCTTTCGGGGGCGCAACTCCTATTTGCGCTTTACTTTGCCTTTGCTTTGGGGTATAATTCGGGATATGGAAATGCAGTTGCTGACTCCGACGGAAATATGGGAAGGCTTCAATCCCGTAAAAGAAGGGACGGAGACTTCGATTATTTCTTCCCGCGAAAATGACAACGTCGTCACAACCGACGTCTTTTTCACTTCCGAAAAAACCGAAAGCGGAAGAGTCAGGGTTTTTGCAAGAATAAGCTACGACTCGCGCTGGCGCGACGCACGCCCCGCCGTGCTTATTCTGCCGTCGCTTGACGCGTCCAGACGATTCGAGGACGTTACGGGGTCGCTTGTCAAAGAAGGTTACGTCGTGTGCCTGTGCGACTATGCGGGCAACTTCGGCGGAACGGAAGACAAGCCCCATACGACCTATCCCGACGAACTGGCGTATGCCGCGGCACCCGCCTGCGAAAAGAATATGTACCGCGTTGTCACGACCGCACGCGAAACGCCTTGGTTCCAATGGGCAAAAGTGGCACGTCGCGCAATAACGATGATTGCCGAACTCCGCTACGTCGACGCGGAAAGAATAGGCGTAATCGGAATGGAAGCGGGAGCACAGATTGCCTGGCAGGTTGCAGGCATGGACGGCAGAGTCCGCGCACTCGTTCCCGTAAACGGGGGCGGCTACCTCTGGCGGCGCAACGTATCGCGTTTCGAGGGCAACACCCTGCCAACCGATGACGAAGAAAGAGCTTTTTCCGCGGGCGTTGGTGCGGAAACTTACGCAAGGTTCGTGTCCTGCCCCACCTGTTATATCGTGTCGTCCAACTCCGTTTACACCGACATCGACCGCGCAGGCGACATTTTGTCGCTAGTGCCCGCCAAATCCAAAATAATGATGACCGTCCGCGGCAGCGCGGAACAGGTCAGCGTGTCCGTCTACAACAGCCTCATCGCATGGATGAGAAAGAACTTCGCGCATGACAGCGAACCAGTCATGCCGCCTTCCGTGTCTTTCCGCGCGGACGAAAACACGCTTTATCTTCAACTCAAATGCCCTTCCTCGACGGTTGCCGTCGACGCATATTATTCAACGGGCGAAGCCGTTTCTTTCGCAAGATACTGGGTTCATCTCGAAGACGCCCAGCAGGTCGGCGAAAACGAATATGTGTATATGGTGCCCGTCACCGACCCCGACGCGCTCACTTTCGCGTTTGCGTCCGTTCGCTCCGACGACGGAATTATCGCAAGTTCACCCGTTGAAGCGGCGCGCCCGTCCGAACTCGGTATGAGCCGCAAAAAATCCTTGCCCGCGGGCGGCGGAAGAATTGTTTACTCCGGCGAAATGGGCACGGGACTTTTCTGGGTCACTACAAAAGACTTTTTCCTCGACGACTCCGTCCTCGGCACCGCAAAAGGTCCGTTCGGAATAAAAGGCATATGCACGACAAAAGGCAATCTCATGCTCTGCCGCAGTACGCAGGCGGAGTTCGCATGCGACAAAAGCGCAATCCTGCAAATGGACGTGTCCAGCGAAACCGACCGCACAATTACGTTTGCCTTCCTCTCCTACCCCGACAGAATTACATACCGTTGCACGGTGAACGTGAAAGGCGGAGACTTCTGGCAGAAAGTCAGAATTGTTGCCGCAGACTGCAAAAGCGAAGAAGGCAGACCGCTTTCCAAGTTCGGAGCGTGCAAACTCATGACGGTCACGGACGCCGAAAACGTACTGTTCAACAATATTGTGTGGATTTGACGCGCTCCGCGCATAGAATTAATGCTATGGAAGAAGATTACCGCTTTATAGACGATACGCCGCAAAAGAAAAAACGCGTAGCAATCGCGCTGATTGCCGTCGCCGTAATTCTGGCGATAGCGGTGGTGTCTGCCGTGCTGGTGAAAGAATACGTCCTTGCGACGTTCATCGTGGACGGCGCGTCTATGTACCCCACCCTCGACGGCGGCGGAAGCGCCCTCGACGACGGCGAAGTGCTGGTGCTCAACCGAGTTGCAAAAATCCGCCGCGGCGACATTATCGTGTTCGAGTACGACTGGGATACGGACGCGGGCGTCGAACCGCACGCGCTTGTCAAACGCGTCATCGGAGTCGGCGGCGACGAAATCGAAATCACCGACAACGTGCTTTACGTCAACGGCGAACAAGTGAACGAAACATACCTTGCCGCGCCAATGGTAACGCCCGACATAAAACTCACAGTACCTGCGGGGCACTATTTCGTTATGGGTGACAACCGCAACAACAGCAACGACAGCCGACACATCGGTTGCGTGCCCGAAGACAAAGTGGTCGGCAGATGCTTTCTGATTGTGGGCACAAACAAATCCCTTCGCTTCCCGAATTGAACCGCACAAACGCGAACTCAATCAATTACTTTCGCGACGGCGTGGCTTGTCTAATTTTTGACACAAACAACATTTTATCGTTGCAAAACAATAAGAAAAACGCGCGATTGCGCGTTTTTTTGTTTTTTGATATGTTTTGTTTTTCTGCCGCATGTTTTGTCGGTTTTTTTGCAGTTTTGATTTTCAACCGCGGATTTATGCGAGCTGTTTTTCAAAGGATTTGCGCGGTTTACTTTTCTGCGGCTTCCTGTTTTGCTTCCTTTCTCGGCTTGCGATAGTACGCCGCAAGTCTGGACTCCCAGCCTTTGATTATGTTGTCGTTGTAGTTGCGCGGAATGTTCTTTGCGCATCTGTAAGCCATAAGGCTCTTTTGCAACATATTGTTGATTTTGAGCAGTGTGCCCAGTTTCTTGAACCCCGCAACGCCTATCTTTCTGAACGCTTCGGCGACGCCTACTCTCATCATTCCGCCGCCCGCCAGCTTCCCGATTTCGTCGTTGGTGAGCAGGTCGGAACCGAGCATCCAGTCCAGCATTTCGTTGTTCATGTTGAGCACGCCGCGTTTAAGCACGTCTATCGCGCAATGCTCCGCTCCGAATTCGCGGTACACTTTGACCTGATAACGCCACAGTCTGCTTGCCTTGAAAAGTTCCTTGCCTTTATAGCCGCGCGACATGTTTTCGCCGACTGTCTGCGCAAGCAGCATTCCCGCAAGCATGGACGACGCAATGCCGCTTCCGAGCATGGGAATTGTCATGTATGCGCTGTCGCCCACCGCAGCGTAGCCGTCCGCCACCATTCTGGTTGCGGGATAACGCACGGGTATGCGGCACACTATTCCGCCGCGCATAACGCGGTTGCCGATTGTGGGATTGTTCTTCTTCAAATCCGCAAGCGCGTCCGCAAGCTGTTTGTCCGTCATTTTGCCCAGTCTGCCGACAAGCACGTTGACAAGTCCGGGGTCGTTGTCCTGAATTGCCCACGATATGCCCGCCTCGCCCATATGTTTGAGGTAAGCTTTGTTTGTGTATCTGGGTGCGGGTGCTTCGGTGTCCTTTTCATAAAACGCACGGTATGCGACAAACACTTCGTCGTCGCGGCATTCCGTTATTCCGAGTTCACGCGGCAACGCTTTGCGGAGTGCGGAGTCAACGCCCATTGCGTCGACAACCAGATCGGCGGGAACTTCTTCGCCATTCACGATTATACCCGCTACTCTTCCTTCCTGTACGACGGGCGCGGTGACTTTTGCTCCGAACACGATTTTTGCAACTTCCGCGGCGCGGTCGCAAAGCAGCTTGTTGAGCGGTCTGCGCTCCACCGAATAATCCGCGTGCTCTTCGTCCTGTCTGAACTCACGCACTACCTCGCCGAAAGGCGAAACGAAAGTCCAGCTCTTTTTCTTGAAACGTTCCTCGGGCATATCGATTGACAGGCGACGGAAAATTCTCGGGTTTACGTCGTCGTGCCAGTCGTAACGCATTTCGTCGAGGCTTGCCGCCTTTTCGTAGACGGTGACGTCCAGCCCCAGCCTGCCCAGTTTTTCGGCGGCAACCAATCCGCCAAGCCCTGCTCCGGCAACTACTACTTTCATACTGTCCTCTTTCTCGATTGTTGTCTTTTCGCGGAAGAAATATCCGTCGACGCGCGCCGATATACGCGGGCAGCCCGCGGCGCGCAAGCGCAAAATCTCTCCCTAACCTCTTATATTTTATATCACAGTCGCAATATGTGCAACAAATTTTTCCCCGAGGGGCTTTCGGCGTATAACGCGGGGCGAAGGTGGCAATAATGAGGCTATGTTCGATTTGCGTCGCCAGCTTGTAGTAGTATGTTTCGGAACGCCCGCCATCGCGGGCGACTCTCTCGGCCCCGAAGTGGGCACCCTTCTGCGCGAAGACAGCCGCTTTCCCGCGTTCGTTTACGGAACTCTCGACCACCCCATAACGGGCAAGAATATGTCCGAGTGGATGAAGTTCATAAAAGAAACGCACCGCGACGCGGTCATCGTGTCCGTCGACGCCTGCCTCGGCGACAAACGCCACCTCGGCAAAATTTCCGTTCGTTCGGACGGCGTGTGCCCTGCGGCGGTAGGCGGAAAAAAGACGCGGTTCGGCGACGTCGGGATTATCGCCGTCGTCGGAGACAAATCCGAAGACGCTCTTTCCGAACTTATGCAAGCAAACGCGGTTTATGTGTCGGAACTTGCACATAAAGTGTCTGATTTGATAAAAGAAGCCGTTTGCGGTTTTCGCGTAGCCGAAACCGCGTTTTAATGATTGTTTAACTTGCCCGCACTATTATCTTCACGGAAAGCGGATTTTCGACGCCTTGCAACCGGCTGTTTCGCCGACTTCCAGCCTATAATTCATTCAACGCGTTGACTTTTTTGCTTTTACTTTTTATAATATAGTGCATATTATTTATGTTAAAGTGAAGTGCTTTAACTTTGCCGCCGTTTCACGCGGCGTGCGGGAGGTAAAATGAAACCATCTACAAGGCGTACGATAATAATCGTTTCCGTTATCGTTCTCATCGCCCTCGCAATAATCCTTGCGCTCAGCCTTTCCGGCCCCAAGGAAATAGCTTTCAGCGGTGCGGGCACCACTCTCGAAAACCTCTATAAAGAAGGCAAAATCGACACTATCTACGTCGACGGCGGTTACCGCGTAAACATCAAACTCGTCGGTGAGAAGAGTTATTCCTATTTCTGTTACATTTCAAGCCGCAGCGACATTCAGGACAACCTCACTCTCTGGGACACGCAAATCCAAAACGGAGGCGGTCAGGTTCCTACCGTAACGCTCGTCTACAACGACCCGTCCAGCACTTCAATGCTGACGTCTTTCCTCGTTCCCCTGCTCATGATTGCTCTGCTTGCCATAGTGTTCGTCATCATTATGCGCAAGTCCAACGGAGCAAACAATAAAGCTCTCAACTTCGGCAAAACCAAGGCAACGCAGGTGCGTGACAGCAAAGTGCGTTTCACCGACGTCGCAGGTGCGGAAGAAGAAAAACAGGAGTTGCAGGAAATCGTCGACTTCCTAAAAGACCCCAAGAAATTTACGGAAATCGGCGCAAGAATTCCCAAGGGCGTTCTGCTCGTAGGCCCTCCCGGAACAGGTAAAACCCTGTTTGCAAAAGCGGTTGCTGGCGAAGCCAACGTTCCTTTCTTCTCGATAAGCGGTTCGGACTTCGTCGAAATGTTCGTCGGTGTCGGTGCGTCGCGTGTTCGCGATTTGTTCGACCAGGCGAAAAAGAGTATGCCCTGCATAGTCTTCATCGACGAAATCGACGCGGTCGGTCGTCAGAGGGGCGCAGGTCTCGGCGGCGGCAACGACGAAAGAGAACAAACACTCAACCAGTTGCTCGTTCAGATGGACGGTTTCGAGTCCAACGACAGCATAATAGTTATGGCGGCAACCAACCGCGCGGACATTCTCGACCCCGCTCTTATGAGACCGGGCAGATTCGACCGACAGATTTACGTCAACGTTCCCGACGTCAAAGGCAGAGAGGAAATCTTCAAAGTTCACAGCCGCAACAAGCCGCTTGCGTCCAACATCAACTTCAAGAACCTTGCCCGTCTTACCTCGGGATTCACGGGTGCGGACATCGAAAACCTGCTTAACGAAGCCGCAATTCTCGCCGCGCGCGACAACCGCAAGCTCATAAGCATGGAAGATATATCCGAAGCCATCAACAAGGTTATCGCGGGTCCTGCGAAGAAGAGCCGCGTCGTCACCGAACGCGACAAGCGTATCACCGCATACCACGAGTCCGGTCACGCAATCGTCGCAAAACTGTCAAAGAACTGCGACAACGTCCACGAGGTCAGCATCATACCTCGCGGTATGGCGGCGGGCTATACAATCACTCTGCCCGAGAACGACGACAACCATTACACCAAAAACAAACTGCTCGACCAGATTGCAATGATGCTGGGCGGCAGAGCCGCGGAAGAAATCGTAATCAAAGACGTGTCCGCAGGCGCAAGCAACGATATTCAGCGCGCGTCCAAGATTGCGCGTAAGATGGTCACCGAATGGGGTATGTCCGACGAAATCGGCAATCTTTATCTCGGTGCGTCCGAAGAAGTTTTCATCGGCCGCGACTATCAGACGCAACTCTCTTACAGCGACGAAATGGCTGCAAAAATCGATAAGGAAGTCAAATCCATCATCGACAAACAGTATCAGGTTGCGCTCAACATTCTGAAAGAAAACCGCGCAATCATGGACAAAATGGTCAAGGCTCTTTACGAGAAAGAGACCATTTGCGAAGCGGAAATCGATGCGTTGTTCGAAACGGGCGAAGTCCCCGCAACCGACACCGCAGCAACCAACACAGCAGCAACCGACACCGCCACAGACGCAAAAGCCGAAGACAAAAAGGACTCTGCTCTTCCCGCAGCCGATAACGCCGCGGAAGTCAAAGCCGCAAACGTCCCCGCAAAAGCAAAACCCGCAAAAGCGGAAAAATCGGCTTCTTCCGACGACAATAAGTCCGAGGACGACAAATAACAGTTTCAATCCGCGCGCTTTACCGAGCCTTGCAAATTCGCAACAACGTTTTTGCACCGAACGGATAACGCGCGCAGGATTTTCGTCATAGGGTTAAATATGGGAGACAAACAGAATATCGTTCCTTCGTGGAAGGAAATCCGCGAAGCAAAAAAGGCAGACCTCAAAGCCGTTATGGACAAAGACCCCGCCGCCACTTCCGAGTGGTCGGTGCGTCTTACTTATGCGGGATACAAGGCACTGTCCGCTTACCGTCTGGCACACAGACTTTATCTCAAAGGCCACCCCACTCTCGCAAAACTGGTTGCTAACAACGCGCGCAGGCGCACGGGCGTTGAAATTCACCCTGCCGCAAAAATCGGCAAAGGCATTCTCATCGACCACGGCAGCGGCGTTGTCATCGGCGAAACCGCGGAAGTCGGCGACGGGTGCGTGCTTTATCAGGGCGTTACGCTCGGCGGCACGGGCAAGGATACGGGCAAACGCCACCCCACCCTCGAAAACGACGTAATGGTAAGCGCAGGCGCCAAAGTTCTCGGTCCTCTGACCGTCGGCGCACACTCCAAAATAGGCGCGGGCAGCGTCGTGCTTAAATCCGTTCCGCCTTATTCCACCGTCGTAGGCGTTCCTGGACGCGTCGTCAAACAGGACGGCAAACGCGTTGCCGATATGGACCAGATACTTCTGCCCGATCCCATTATGGAAGAGTTCAAACGCCTGAACCGCCGTATTCACGAGCTGGAAAAAACGGTCGGCATAAACGCCTGTCAATACTCGCTCACAACTGACGAAAACAACGCCGCGGCACAAGCCGCAATCACGGAATTCGAGGGAGACAACAAACGCTGAATTATGAAAATTTACAATACACTTACGCGCAAAAAAGAAGACTTCGTGCCCATTGACGGAAACAAAGTGCGCATGTACGCCTGCGGAATTACTGTATCGGGCGACGCCCATATCGGACATGCGTACCAGGCGTTGATTTACGATATAATCAGAAAATATCTGCAAAAGAAAGGTTACGACGTGACCTACGCCCGCAACTACACCGACGTTGACGACAAAATCATCGCGCGTTCTCACGAAACGGGTATCCCCGCCGACAAGTACGCAGAAATGATGATTGAAAAAATCGACAAGGAAATGCGCGCGTTGCAGGTTGACGACCCCGATATCTGGCTTAAAGCCACTTGCACAATGGACGGGATTATCGGGTTTATCTCCCGCCTTATCGAGAAAGGACACGCCTACCCCACCCCCGAAGGTGACGTTTATTTCGCCGTCGACAGCTTCCCCGGTTACGGCAAACTGTCGGGCAGAAACCTCGACGACGCCCGCGAAGGCGTGAGAATAGAAAACGAGGAAAACAAACGCAATCCCCTCGACTTCGCGCTTTGGAAATCCGCAAAAGAAGGCGAACCCTTCTGGCAATCCCCCTGGGGCAACGGCAGACCCGGTTGGCACATCGAATGCTCCGCAATGAATATGCAGGCGTTCGGCGAACAGATTGACATACACGGCGGCGGGCGCGACCTCATCTTCCCTCACCACGAGAACGAAATCGCGCAGACCGAAGCGCTCACGGGCAAACGTTTTGCAAAATACTGGATACACAACGGGCTCATCAAAGTCAACGGACAGAAAATGAGTAAGTCTTTGGGCAACAGCCTTCTGCTTGCCGACCTTCTCGCGAAATATTCGCCCGAAACAGTCAAATTCGCCCTCTTGCAAACCAACTACCGCGGCGATATCAACGTAACCGACAATCTTTTTCCCGACGCGGAAAAGCACCTCTGCTCTTTCTACAAGGTTCTTGCCGACGCACGCGCGAAAGGCGTTAAAGCCGACGGCACCTACCCCGCAATCGACGCGGCGTTCGACGCGGCAATGGATGACGACTTCAACACCGCAAAAGCGCTTGCAGACCTCTTCGGTTACTTCAAAACAGCTGCGGCAAAACTCCGCGCAAACGACCTCGACGGCGCAAACGCAATTCTCGGACAGGTTGTAAAAACATATTCCCTGCTCGGTCTCTTCCGCTCCGAACCCGCCGAGTTTATCGCAAATTGCGAAAAGAAAACCGCAGGCGCAGTTTCGCAGGAAGTCCTCGACCTCGTCGCAAAACGTGCGGAAGCAAAGGCCGCAAAAGACTGGGCAAAAGCCGACGCGATACGCGCGGAAATCACCGCTCTCGGCTACTCCGTAAAGGATACCAAAGAGGGCGCGGTTGTCGAAAAACTCTGATTTGTGACCGCGAAAATCAACCGCGCGACAACCGACAGCAACTCGACGGTTTTGCGCACAAATTGAATTTTAACATCAAAAAGCGACAAATAAAGTCGCTTTTTTTGTTTGTTTTTCGACCGTTTTCGCAACGGTTTATAAGAGTGTTTTTCTTTTCAGAAAGCCAATCCGAAGTGTGCTTTAACCTTTTGCGCATACACGCGTTTGCACTTGCGCTCGCGATATGTTATAGTATATTATGATTAAAAATATACTCCTTTGGAGATGTTTGTTGTATGATAAGCAATCTTATTGCATCGACATATTGGTACGCCGACGTTGCGGTCGCGTGTTTTCTCGCGCTCTTTATCATCGGCGGTATTTTCAAGGGCTTTGCCAAATCGACAAAAGGATTTTTCGTGTTCGTGTTCGTCGCGTGTTTTTCCGTTCTGCTCATGGGACTGACACACGACGCGGTTATGAAATCCGAACTCGGCACGTCCATAAACGATAAAATCTACGCTGCTTCCGACGGGTGGGGCGTTGCATTCAACACGCCCGTTTACTTCGACGAAGCGGGTGAACCTTACGTGATTATCGAGGACAACGAAGTCAAACTCGACGCTGGCGAATTCGGCGCAAAAGGCGCGATTGCAAATTTCTTTGCCAAGAATTTCGTCACCGAAGAAGGACAGAGTGTGGCAAAAGCCGCCGCGGACAGCATTACAAGTCTTTGCGTGTCAGTAATTATGTTCTTTGTGTTCGTGCTTGCGTTCACCTTGCTTTTCGCATTGATACGCATATTCGTCAAACCGCTTGCCGACACGGTTGTTCCCGGGCTCAAAGTGCTCGACAAAGCCCTCGGCGCCGTTTTCAGTCTGCTTGTCGGACTGGTGTTCGTCTGGATTGTGTTTGCCATTTTCGCATCTCTCGGCGACAAAGTGGCTGTCGTCAACGAATACCTGTCCAACTCTTCGTTTGCGGGACTGCTCTACAACAACAATCCCGTAACGTCCGTCTTTGCGTCCATTTTCGGTTGATTTCCAAGGAGGTTTAACGTGAAAGTTCTCAATTTCATTTTCGGTATGATTGTCGGAATGGTCTTGCTCGTCGTGGCGATTTGCGGCGCTATTTTCGCCGCAGGGTCTCTCGTCAACGTCGGACAACTCGAAAATACTCTCGGCACCGACATTTTCGACGACTCCTCGGAAGTCAACGACAAAACACTGTTGCAACTTGCTTCTGACCTCATCAAGGATTTGCAGGATAAACAGAATCTTACAATCAACAAACTCCGCACAAAGTACGGACTCAAAATTCCCACGGAAATAAGCGGTATAGATATTTCCGTTCTCTTCGACCTGCCCATTACGGAAGTCCCCGACAACCTCGGCGAAGTCGTCAACAATATGACGCTCCGCGACGTCGGTGAATTCCTCAAAATGGACTTCGAAAACGACTACAACATTCCCGTACTTAAAGAAAACCTCGACAACAAAGTCAACGTTGCGCTCGACAACGTTCTCAATTCCATAGACGACGACAAGCTGACCATCGCTTCAATCGAAAGCAACTTCGGCATTTCGCTCGGCTCCAACGCAATTCTCAACAAGGTGTATTACACTCCTCTGTCGCAATTCGGTTCCGTCATAGACCTGCTGACAGTCAACGACCTTATGTCGCTTGACAGCAATCTGTTCGTTCGCTCCGACGGCACAACCGTCTATGTAAACACCGACGAGTACGTCGAAATTTCGGCAAGCGAACTTGCCGACCCCGACCGCGCGCCAGCCGACGGTGCGGAAACGTTTATCGCAGGCGTTTCGGCAGACGGAACGGTAATTCGTCGCGAACTCTGTTTCGTGGCGACCGATGACGGATATGTCGCGGACAATTCCTGCTATTTTGCAGACTTCGACGCTTCGGCAAACAAAAAGACTTTCTACCGTCACGTCGTTCGCAAGCCCTTCTCTGCCGACACCACCTACCCAGATGGTACCGTTCTTTCCGTAGCGTCTTATCTCAACTGTTTTGTTGCCGACGGCAACGGTTCTTACGCTCCCGCTGACGGCGGATACTTCGCTCTCGACAAACTCTTTGTCGACGAAACGATGTCACTGTCCGTAAGCGACGCGATTATCGCAGGCAGTATTGCCACTTCCGACGGCAAAATCAATCTCGACGGCACTTACTGGTTCGCTTCCGAAAAAGACGGCGCGGCTGTCGCTTTGCCCGCAACCTCTTACGGCGTCAAAGTCCCCGCAGAAGAAATATCTTCCGACACGAGACTCGAAGAAGGCGGAACGGGTTATATTCTCGTACACGAAGGCACAGCCGATATGGCGATTCAGGCAATAGCGGGTGAAACAATCAAATCGCTTGCCAACGCAACCGACAAAATCACCGCGCTAAAACTCGGCGAAATCATTACCATCGACTCGTCTAGTGCCAAAATTCTGCATACCCTGAAAGATACGCCCGTCAACAAACTCTCCGAAAAACTCGATACCATTGTTCTTGCAGACGCGACAGACATTGTGATGAGCCAATACGTTGAGGACGAAAACGGTTCATACGTACTTACAGAGGACGGCTATTACACTCTCTACCGTCCCGGAATGACGGGTACGCGATACAAAAAACTCCCCGATGCGGAAGGCACTTCGTCGGCCGTGCTTCAACGTCTTGCACATACCGCTATCCCTGATATTTCCAACGCATTTGCAGACCTTATTCTCGGCGACGCGCTTGCGGTTGACGTCGACGCTTTCGAGCCCGTAGGAAATGCCGCTTTCGACAAAGACGCAACCTACTATGTCTTTGACGAAACATACGGATACCCTAAACGCGCAACCGACGTTACCGAAGATAACTTCGACAGTAAAAAAGGCTCGCTTTACATCAGAACGTACGAAGGCACGGGCAACGCAGTTCTCAAACAACTGGCTTATGTCAAAGTCGACGAAACGTCAGTAGTTATGGACAGCATTATCAAAGACACTCTGCTCTCCGATATAATCGACGTTGCGGAGTACGCCGTAGTTAAAGATTACGCAAGCGGTGAGCGTATGTGGATTATCGAAAACGACCCGTACTACTCCGTTGATACAGACAAAGACGGAACAGTCGATAAGTTCTATGTGTACGTTTACGACGGCAACGGCAAATATTACCGCACGAACGAGCTTTACGAACTCGCAATAGCTTCTCAAATCAAAGAAAACGGCACACAATCTTATAATTACACCCAGAATTCGTCCGTTGTTTCGACAAGCGAATTCAAAGATAAAGCCATTAATATTTATTACTATATTAATGGCGAATATAAGAGAAACGATGCTTTGACGGCATATTACATTGCACAGTCGGCACGCGCAGAATTGCTCGGTTTGGAAAACCCATATCTTCCAAAACTTCAAGCAACATTCTCTCGCGAAATCACAGTCGGCGGAAGCCAGAGTGCAACCGTATATAAAACATCGTCAAGACTGTACGTAAATCTCTTTGGCGAATATGTTCTGTATAATCCCAACGATGCAACGCATCTCGGAGAAGAACTGTATTTCCGCTATACCGACGGGTATTATGTGTGGTCTGGAGACAATGCCGTCGAAAGCAACAAATATTATTTCGATTACGCAACCGATACGTTTATAGAAATTACCGACGCTTCTTCTGCACCGGTAGGAGAACCTGTGTATATCAAATTGCCTGACACAAACGGCGACGGAAACTTCTATTTTGCGCATATCGACACCGGCAACGCCGAAGGCAAAACAACCTACTCCAAACGCGAATGCGAATACATCTTCAAAACCACAGACAAAACCGAAAACGCATTTGTGTTCTACAACGGCGAATATGTGCCTTACGACGCAGCCAACGACGCCCACAACGGTTTGCAGTGCTATGAAAGATATCTCGGTTATCTCGGCAACGACGCGGCAAATACGGGCACGGAAGGCGGTGGAAGCCTCACTGCGCTCAGCAATATTTCCGTTGAAGTGATTACAGAACAAAGTCCCACTCTGCTCCTCTCGTTGCTTGCAAAACAAGTGTCCGTCGGTGAATTGAACAACGTCCTCAACGACTTCACTCTCGGCGAAATGATGGAAATCGAGGAAGGTTCGATATTCGATGACGAAGTCATCAAAAACGCCACGATTGAAAACCTCTCTTCCACGATTACCGCGCGCATTGCGGAAATGACTATGGGCGAACTCATAAGATACAGTTCGGTAAAAGACATCGACGCAAAAATCAGGACAACGCTTGAAAACGTGCGACTTGCCGATTTCCTTGCAGCTCTGAAATTCGACACAACAAGCGGTCAGATTGTGCTTGATATGGAAAAACTTTTCGGTGTCGCATGACAATCAACCTTACAAATGAAAAACGCGTCTTTCACGGCGCGTTTTTTTATTAAGTTCTTATTTATTTAGTATATTGTTTATTTGACTAGACAAAACAAAAAACCACGCTGTTTGCGTGGTTTCTATGGCGCCTGCCGGCGGACTCGAACCCCCGTAAGGAACAAAGTGACGGAATAGCGATTTTTGCCTTTGGCAAATCGCGTCCAATGCGGTTACGCAGTGTCGTCCGCTTGCGGTTGTGCGCTTTTTGCGCACAAGGGTTCTTGTCCATTGCTCAATCAAAAACAAAAACCACGCTGTTTGCGTGGTTTCTATGGCGCCTGTTGAGGGACTCGAACCCCCGACACTGCGGTTAACAGCCGCATGCTCTACCGACTGAGCTAAACAGGCAAACAAATAATGCTTGTTTATAATAATATTGCTGTTTTGTTTTGTCAACTGTTTTTGATATTTTGGGCTATTTATTGATTTTTGCGCGTTGACAGGCTCCTCTTCTCAGTTTACAATCGAAGCAGGAGGTTATTATGAAAGAAATTATTGCAAGCAACATCGCAGCTACCGTAGCCACAATAGGGCTGTGTATTTACTTTTTCTGCACCGCCGTCGTGTTTTTGTCAAAGCCTGAAAAATACGGAAAACAATATTCCGTCCAACCTGTCGACAACGCAGGCAAAACGGAAATTCGCGTTTACTACGGCGGCATCTCGTTTGCGCTAGGTTTGTTCCTTGCCATACTTGCGTTCGTTTTCGGTCACCCGTTCTACTCTCTTGTCGGCGGACTTATTTTCGCAAACACGGTATTCTTCACGAGGTTTATTTTTTCTTTCATAGACAAAAGTTGGAGCTGCCCTTACACAAAACTCGCAATCCCCGCGGAAGGCGGTTTTATCGTTGCACTCTGGATTTGTTTCATCATTGCCGTCGTAGTCGAAGGCACACCGCTGTAAGAAATTTTTGCAGTTTTTCTTAAAATCAAAACAACCGCAAATTGCGGTTGTTTTTACTTGTTTATATATTTTATCAATTCATTTTAGAAATGTAAAACATCGAAGTTGCAAATTGCGGATATTATATACGCGCAGACGAGTGATATTGAAAACATCGCGGCGAATATTGCGAAATTCTCTTTTGTTTTGCTTTTGTTTCTGAACAACACGGCAAATCCGAGCCCTGCATTCATGAGCAATCCGCCGACGGTTGCACCGAAACCGAGCCCGCCCAAAAGATAAAGATTGCTGATTACCACCGACGACGCACAGTTCGGAATTGCTCCGACCACCACAGCAAAAAGCGGGGCTATATATTTGTTTGCCGAAAGAAATTCCGTAAGCCGCTCTTCTCCGACATAATAAATTATTATTCCGAAAATTATGTTGATGACAAATATATATACCCAGATTTTCGCGCTGTGTTCCAGCGGGTGAAGAAGATATTGTTTGATTTTGAGTTTTTTATTTTTCTTTGCGGTTTCGATTTCGTCTCCGCAAGGTTCGTCACAATGTTCGTGGTTGTGTCCGTCGTCCTCTTCCTCGTGTTCGATACTGTGCCCACAACAACCGAGATGTATTTCTTCTTCGTGTTCGCAATGTTCCGCGTGTTCGAGAACTTCTTTTTTGTTTTTTGTGAAAATTGCGTCCGCAGTGTATCCGACGATAAGTCCGATGACGAACTTTATTGCAAGTATAGGAAGTATATGCAATGCACCGTGAATGTCCGCAAGAAATACGGGCAACGCCTCGTCGGAAGTGGCAAGATAAACACCGAGCAACGTTCCGACCGTAATATGCCTTTTCTGATACAGGTCGGTTGCAACGACGCTGAATCCACACTGAGGGAACAGTCCGACGCTTACCCCGACAAGCGGTGCGAATTTGCCTTTGAGTTTGATTTTGCCCGCAAGTCGCGGTTCGAGAAAAGTTATAAGAAAGTTGATGGGTAAAAGTACTGCAAGAACTTTCAGACTGTCTATAAACGCGTCGAGAAATACTTCGCCCATCACTTCTCCTCTGTTATTTTTCCGTTTTCTATTTTCACAATGGAATTGTATTGACTGCTTTTGAATTCGGTACAAGTAAGCAAGGTTTGCACACCTTGCGTAAGTTCGAGCAATTTTTCCTGTCTTTGTTCGTCTAGTTCGCTGAGAACGTCGTCAAGAAGCAAAACAGGTGTTTCGCCGCTTTCTTCGCGGTACATTTCCGCTTCTCCGAATTTCATTGCAAGCGCAACGGACCGCTGCTGCCCTTGCGAAGCGAATTTTCTGCTGTCCAATCCGTTCACTGATATGGAAATGTCGTCGCGGTGAGGACCCACTGTTCCGAAACCGAGTTGTTTGTCTTTTTCACGCGTGCTCTCGATTTTTTCAAACAGTTTTTGTTTTATCTCTTCAACGGTTTCACCGTCAATCGGACACTCGTAACCGAGTTCCAGTTTTTCTTTTTCACCGCTGAGAATGGAATGAATTTTTGCGGCTTCACTGTTTAATTGTTCGAGATATTTTTTCCTTTTGAAAATTATGATTGCACCGTATTCCGCAAGCTGCGCGTCCCATACGGACAACATTTCGTCGACGTTGCGAAGTCTTGCAGAGTCTTTCAAAAGATTGTTTTTTTGTTTGATTATTTTGTTGTATCTCGACAACGCGGTAAAATACGCCCGTTGTTGTTGAGAAAGTCCGACATCCAAAAACCGTCTGCGCTCAGCCGGAGTTTCTTTGACAAGGCGCATTTCGTCAGGTGAAAAATACACCACGCCAAGCACACCGATAAGTTCCGCCGCGCGTTTTACGGGTATACCGTCGACTACGACTTTTTTCTTGCCGTTGGCTTCGATTTGCAGAATTATCGTGTGTTTTCTGAACCGCTTTTCGAGTTGCATTTTGACTCGCGCTTTATCCTTTCCGAAAAGCACGAGGTCGCGGTCTTTTGTCGTTCTCGGCGACGTAAAAAGAGACAGAAGATATACGCTTTCGAGAACGTTTGTTTTTCCTGCACCGTTGCTTCCGCAAATGACATTCAGTCCGTCTTTGAAACGGAAGTCCTGTGACGCGTAATTGCGGAAATTTTCAAGTTGCAGGGTCAGTATTTTCATACGCAAAATATAGAATAACTCTGTACGTTTGTCAATATATTGTGGTCTGTTTTTATTTTGCCTTTTCCGCTTGAAAAAATCAAGTCGTTTGATTATAATATCCCCTATGGTCAGCAAAGAAGAATTCTGGAGCGACGTCAAAAACGAGCTGTCGAAAACTATGCAGGCGATAAGCTACGAAGTCTGGATAGAAAAGCTCGAACCCGTGTGTTTTGTGGACAACACTTTTGTGCTTGCCGCAATTTCGGCAACCGCAAAAAAACACATCGACAACCGCTACCGCGACCAGATAAAAGAGATTGTCACGGCGTTGAATTCTTTTGTGACCGACGTTGAAATTATTGTAAAGGACCAAAAGGACGCATATCTCGAAAAACAAAGCGTTGCACTTCCCGACGAAGGGCTTGTTGTTGACGGAAACACTCCGCAGAAACAGGAAAAACGCTCGCAATTTCTCGAAAAATACACTTTTGACACGTTTGTTCAGGGCAAATCCAACGAATATGCCCTTGCCGCCGCAAAAACCGTTGCGGAAAATCCCGGCGGAAAATATAACCCTCTTTTCATTTACAGCGGCGTCGGTCTTGGAAAAACTCACCTTCTGCACGCAATCGGCAACTATCTGAAAAAGAAATCGCCCAAAACAAAAGTCGTCTATGTAAACTCCGAAACAATAGTAAACGACCTTATCGGCGTAATCCGCGGCGGTAGCAACGAAGAAAGCAACCGTTTCAGAGAAAAATACCGTTCCTGCGACTTACTCATGATTGACGACGTTCAGTTTCTGAGCGGCAAGGAAGCCACGCAGGAAGCCTTTTTCCATATCTTCAACGATTTGTATCAGGCAAACAAACAAATCATACTCACGTCCGACCGTGCCCCGAAAGACTTGCCTACTCTCGAAGAAAGACTGCGCACCCGTTTTTCGTGGGGATTGTCGGTTGACATTCAGCCTCCGGATACCGAAACGAGAGTTGCAATTCTCAAAATGAAAGCCTCTCACGAAAAATTCAATCTTTCCGACGAAGTCGCGGAATTCATCGCCGAAAACGCAACCACCAATATCCGCGATATGGAAGGCTTGCTCAACAAGATAATCTTCTTCAGTTCGCTGACAAACAAAGTCATCGACACGAAAGAACTTGCCTACGACGCATTGCAGGATTTTATCGACGAGAAAAAAGACACTCTCGACGCAAGCGACATCGTGACGACTGTCTGCAAATATTTCAAAATTACAACGACGGACATTTTCTCCAAAAAGAAAACAAAGAATATCGTCGAACCGAGAATGATTGCAATCTACCTTATAACAGAACTGCTCTCCATGCCGCTTGTTTCAATCGGTCAGATGTTCGGCGGCCGCGATCATACGACGGTCATTCACGCCCGCGACAAAATTAGCGAGGAAATCAAAACAAACACCCGCATAAAAATCGTTGTCGCAGACCTGAAAAATATGTTGCTGAACAGATAGTTCAACCAAAACCAAATGCTTGAATTATTGCAAAACAATTGTTTTATTAGTAAAATTTTGCAAATAAACTTCTGTTTTGTGTCAAAATTCAAAATACGACTCTAAAAAACAAGACAATAAACAGATAAATTAAAAAGACGGAAAAATCCGTCTTTTTTGTTTTGATTTTTGAATTAAATTTTTTTGCGTTAGATGGCTTTGCCGTATAAGACAATCAGACAATAACGCGAAGTGGCAGAATAAGATAAAGCCAGCTGTCGGAGTTGCCTTTGATAATTACGGGTGCGGTCGACGTTGTAAGGTTGAATGTGATGTATTCGTCGTCGATTGCTTTCATGCACTCCATAACGAATTTGCTGTTGAATCCCGCAATCAGGTCTTTGCCTTTCAGTGAAATCGGAACTCTTTCATTGATGGTTCCGTCTTCGCTTTCCGCGCTCAGGTTCATGCAGTCTTCCTTGATGTCGAATTTCACGCAATAGCGTTTGGAGTTTCTATTGATGAGTGAAACACGGTCGATTGCGTTTTCAAAAATCTTTTTATCGATAGTGACTTCGGTGTTGAATGCGGAAGGAATGATTTTTGAGTAGCTGATGTAACTTTCGGCAATCAGTCTGGTCACTATTTTGGTGTGGAAAAGATCGACCATTACGAAATTGTTGTCGACGTAAACGGTCATTGATTCGTCTTCGTCGTCGATAAGTCTGCTAAGCTCCATAAGGCTCTTTGCGGGAACGACTATGCTCTCTTCGATTCCGTTGTTTTTGATAGGCATTCTGGAAAGAGCAAGACGGTATCCGTCGGACGCAACGCCTTCGACTTCGTCTTTTTTGATGTTCAGGCAGCAACCGCGCAGGGACGGACGCGCTTCGTCGGTGGCGACATTGAAAATTATCTTGTTGATAAGTTCTTTGAGGTTTTTCTTCAAAATTATGAAGGAGCGCTCTTTTGCAACCTCTTTGAAAACAGGATAATCGTCAGCGTCGAAACCTTTTATCGAAACGTCGCTGTCGAGATAACGAATGACGAGTTTGTTTTCGCCCGTAGCGTCGAGTTCAAGCTGTTCGTCTTCGATTTTTTTCGCATAATCGGCAAAAAGTTTGCCGGGAATTACGCATTCGCCTTCGATGAGAACTTCTGCGTTGATTTTTTTCTCGATTGCAAGTTCGGTGTCCGTTGCGAACAATGTCAAAGTATCTCCGGCAGCAGTAAGTTTGACACCGTCGAGAATAGGATTGCTTCTTTTGAAAGGAAGTGCTTTTGTTACTTTTGCGAGAGCGTCGCTAAGCTCTGTACCTTGACATAAAACTTTCATTTTTCCGCCTTCAAAATTATTATTTTGATTTTTAATAATAATAGCATAAATAAGCCATGTTGACAAGTGGAAAAACAAAACCACACCACCACCCGTTGGTTTTGACAAATACTGCAATATCAATATATTGAAAATACGCCGCCTGAAAATGTGCACAATTCCGCCGCGATTTCAACAAGTTGCGCACACGCATCAACGCTTGTCCACATCGCCTTGCAAAACAAGTCGTAAAATGCTGAAAAATGCCTTTGTGAAACTTTTTTGTGGAACAACTTGAATTTTGGTTGTTCATGATATATACTTTGTTCATGGCAAAGATAATCGCGGTGTCAAATCAGAAAGGCGGCGTAGGAAAGACCACAACCTGCGTCAATTTGTCGGCGTACCTTGCCGATAAAGGAAACAAAGTGCTGATTATCGACACCGACCCACAGGGAAACGCGTCGAGTTCGCTCGGATTTTTCGAACGTAAAGACAAAAAATCCCTTTACGAGGTGCTTTGCGACGACCTTTATATCAATCTTGCAATAAAAGATACCGAAATTCCAAATCTCAAAATCATAAATTCTTCTTCGGACCTTGCGGGCGCAGAGCTTGAACTTGCGCAGGTAGTGATAGGTCGCGAAAGAGTGTTGGAAGAAAAACTCTCCGACATAAAAGACGATTTCGATTTTATTTTCATCGACTGCCCGCCTTCTCTCGGATTGCTGACCGTTAACGCGCTTGCGGCAAGCAACGGCGTTCTCGTTCCGATACAGAGCGAATATTTCGCGCTCGAAGGGTTGTCGCAGATGATGAACACGATAAAACTCGTCAAGAAATTCCTCAATCCCACAATCGAAGTCGAAGGGGTTGTACTTACTCTTTACGACAGCAGGTCAAAACTGTCAAAGGGTGTTACGGAAGAAATAGCAAAGTTTTTCGGGAGCAAGGTATTCGACACCAAAATTCCGAGAAACGTCAGACTTGCGGAAGCGCCGAGCTACGGCAAACCGATTATCGCTTACGACAGAAGATGCGCGGGAGCACTCGCGTACGAAGCGCTTGCGGAAGAATTTCTCAGAAAAATAAAGTGAGGTAATTATGGCAGCAAAAGGCGGACTCGGCGGAAAAGGACTCACCGCTCTTTTCACCGACAACGAAGAAAACGTAAAAGTCGAAGTCAAGGATATGCCCACCGTCGAAGTGGAAATATCGCAAATCGACCGCAACCCCAATCAGCCGCGCAAAACGTTCAACGAAGAGTCGTTGAAAGAAATGTCGACGTCGATTGCGACGTACGGCGTTCTGCAACCTCTGTTGCTTGTAAAACAGGACAACGGCCGCTATCTCATAATCGCAGGCGAACGCCGTTTCAGAGCGGCTATGATGGCGGGGCTGAAAAAAGTGCCCGCGATAATTCGCGAATTTACCGAACAGCAGATACAGGAAATATCACTCATCGAAAACCTGCACCGTGAGGACCTCAACGCAATCGAAGCCGCGGAAGGTATGAGAGAGCTGATGGAAAACCACGGGCTCACCCAGGAAGACGTCGCGCTCCGTATCGGCAAATCCCGTCCTTATGTCACAAATACATTGCGCCTTTTGCAGTTGCCGAAAGAAGTCACCGAAATGGTGCGCGAAGGGATACTCTCCCCCGGTCACGCAAGAGCGTTGATTTCCATCGACGACAAAGAGTATCTTATCAACCTTGCAAAACAGGCTTGCGACAACAAGCTTACCGTTCGTGAAATCGAAAACCGTGTACGCCTTTACTTTACCCGTAAGGCAATTCCCGGCGGTCCTCGCAAAGAACGCGAAATGTCCGTTGAACTCAAAGAAATGGTCAACGATATGAAACGCATTTTTGCAACCAAGGTCAAACTCCTCGGCAACGACAAAAAAGGCAGAATAATAATCGACTATTTCAACGAAGACGACATCGACAGAATACACGCGCTCATTCAGATACTCAAACTCAACGAAAAACTGTAACACGAACAGAATTGATTTGCGCAAAACAATCGGTTTATTGATATAAAAAGATTAAATAAACCACGTAAAAAGGAAAAAGACAAAAAACAAAATCTCCTCTTAAAGGGGAGATTTTTTTATCTGCGAATATCTGCGAGGATAACAGTTCGGAGTCGGCTTTGTTTTCTTAAACACAAGAACCGCTCGCCTGTCGCCCGAAGGCAAAGAAAACAATTTTTTGTTTACGTTTTCCACGCCCAGTTTTTTCATTGCAGACCCCGCGCTTTCCATTTCGGACAAGTCGGTTTTGTATGCAATAAAAACGCCGCCATTTTTAAGCAAAGGTACGCTCAGTTCCAAAAGTATTTGAAGAGACGCAACGGCTCGCGCGCAGACGACGTCAAACTGCTCTCTCAAATCCGCGCATTCTTCCGCTCTTGCGGCGCGCACGGTGATATTTTTAATGCCGAGAGTCGACGCGGCATAATCAATAAACTTTGTTTTTTTCTCGGTTGAATCGAGCGCGGTGATTTGCAGGTCTGGTCTGACGACTGCAATGGGAACGCTCGGAAATCCCGCCCCTGCCCCGATGTCGCACACGGTTGCGTTTTCCGGGAACAAATCCGCGGCGGCAATGCTGTCGATGAGATGTTTTTGCGTAAAGCCGTCAGGGTCGATTACTGCGGTTAGATTGTATTTTGCGTTTTCCTCTACGACGAGCGCGTAAAACCCGTTCAGCGTGTCGGCGGCGCGTTCGTCGACGGCAATACCGAGCGATGCGGAATAACTAATCAGCAGCTTTTTATCAATCGAGGTCGACATCGAGAACCTCCAACCCGGATTTTGCGTTTTTGACGGGTTTGCCCGATTTAATCAATGCGGTCAGAATAAACGCCAGGACAAGGAAAACTATGCTGTACGGGAACAGTATGCGGAAACCGTCGTTTTCTCCGCCGCCGAACCAACCCGACGTCGAAGAAATAAGCGCGCCCGAAAGAATGGGGGTTATGACCATTGCAACCGTCATTGCCATGGAGAAAATGCCCGTATCTTCGCCGAGTTTGTTGTTTTTTGACGTTTCGAGGAAGAACGGGTAGATATTGACCATAACCAGACCGAAGCTTACGCCGAGCACCATAAATATGACGTACAGTCCGGGGTGCGGCGTCGAAAACGCTATGCTTCCCGAAAACGCCGCAATCATAATCGCAAAACCTATGAGTATTGTATATTTTCTTCCGATTTTCGTGGACAGGATACTTGCAAGAGGGAATGCAACCATTGCGGCAACCTGTGCCAGAATAAGCGGGATAATCGCTTCGTTTTGCTGGAAACCGAGGATATACTCCGCATATTTGATAAAGTTCGACGTCAGAGCGTTGTATGTCATATAGAAACAGAATACAACGGCAAGAATGCAGAAACGCGAAAACGAACGGTGATTGCGAAGGCTTGTTTTGCCGAATGCGCCCGTTCTCCGTTCGTTCTTTTCGAAACGGCGGCGGGCTATATACTCGTGACTTAGTGCGGCGTCGAATGACGGAAGGTGCAAAAGGCTGTCCTCGGTGAACGACTTGACGTCGAGCGCGTGGTTCTTTGAAAACATTATCTCTTTTTCCACATTCTCGAACGACGAGTCTTTGATTTCGTTGTTAAGCCGCTTCTGCTCTGCGTCGATACGTTCTTTCTCTGCCGCGATTTCGCATTCCTTCTGCATATCCGCTTTGAATTTGGGTTCTTTCACGGCAAAGCAGAACCATATAAGCATTATGAAAGTCGTGACCACAAACGCCGCCCCTATTGCATAGTAGCCGTCGAACATCATGAATACGTAGAAGTACAGCATCGATACGACGGTAAGCACAACGGATACGATGTTGCTGATAGCGTTAGCCACGGAACGGAAACGGTCGGGATTTATGTCGGGGACAAGCGCCAATGCGGGGCTGCGATACGCCGCCATAGCCGCAAGGCAAATCATAAGGCATATGATAAACGGAACGAAATAGTTTTTTCCAAGCGAAGCAAAGACGCAAACGCCCATAAAACCGATCATAGAAATAATCGTGCCGATTACTATAAACGGTTTTCGGTTGCCGAAAGGTGATTTGGCTTTGTCCGAAAGCTTGCCGAAGAGCGGCAGAAGAATCAAACCCAGGATATTGTCCGCGGCGATAATGACGCCGTGCCAAACGGAATTGAGTCCGAAAACGTCGTAGTTTATGGACTGCATAATGGAATCGTAGGACCCCCAGAAAAGGGAAATCCAGCCGAAAGCAAGAGAGCAAAGAACGGTACGTTTCCAGTTGAACTTCATAAAAAGATAATATCATCAAACGAAAGATAAATCAACCGAACCGAGCGCAGGCGTACGGGTGAAAAAACGCAAACGGAGCAACAGTAAAATGCGCCGCGCCAAAATGATTGTTTGAAGTGTCAAAACGTGGCCATAAACTCCGATTTTGCGCAGACGGTCAAATTGCGCAAAAAATATTGGTACGCGTGTATTGTTCGGTGCGGAATAAAGTGATATCATAAACAAGGAGGCGTTTATGAGAATAGGAATTATAACCGCAATGGCAGAAGAAACCCTGCCGATTTTTCAGAAACTGGGCAACGTTGTTGCCGAAGTTACAGTGTCCGGTGTAACTGTCCGACAAATTGAAGCGGAAGGACACACGGTATATCTTGCAACGTCCGGAATAGGCGAAATCCGTGCCGCAATGGCGGTTCAATTGCTTGCCGACCTTTTTGATATAGAAGCAGTGCTCAACTTCGGTTTTGTGGGCTCGCTCAACTCTGCCCTGAAAGTCGGCGAACTCGTGCTTGTAGAACGCGCGGTACATCACCAGTTTGACATCTCCGCCGTCAACGGAACAGTGCTCGGGTGCTACGACGGACACGACAGCCCGTACTTCGTCACAGACAAAACAATACGCGACAAAGTATCAAGCCTTTTGCCTAAACCGTTGAGGACGGTAACGGCGGCTAGCGGAGACAAGTTCGTTGCCGACTCCGCAACCAAAAAATTCCTGCGCGAAACGTTCGACGCCGATATTTGCGAAATGGAAATAGCGGGGATTTGCCTTGCCGCAGAACGCAACGAAATTCCCGTATTTTCTATGAAGGTAGTGTCGGACGGTGCCGACGAAGAAGCAACGGAAAGTTTCGGTGAAGTTCTCGAAAAAGGTCTTTCCAAATACGAAGAACTCTTGCCTTATGTGCTCAATGCGCTGTCCGACCTCAAAATTGCGCCGCTTCCACCGGCAACGCTGTAAAATAAACAACAATAAATACGCAACACATAAAAAAGCAAATATAGACAAACATAAATATAATTAATAATGCCGTCATACACGCTATTTGATGAAACCTGGGCGAGAAAGGAGCATTTTCATCATTATTACACAACAAATCCCTGCACTTTCGCATTTACAACAATTCTCGACATTACGGGAATTGTAGGTACGTCGCGAAAGTTGTACCCTACAATGCTTTATCTAATAACCAACATTGCAAACCGTCATAAAGAGTTCAGAACGACGACGGATAAAGACGGCAACGCGGCATATTTTGATAAAGTTTTACCGTGTTATACAGTATTTCATAAAGATACCGAAACTTTTTCCAATGTGTGGACGGAATACACCGACGACATCGACGAGTTTTGCGTACGTTACGACAAAGATATGGCCGAGTATGGCAACAAAAAACAGTTTGATGCAAAACCCGCTCCGCCGGAAAACGCTATACCCGTATCCATGATACCATGGGAAACATTTTCGTCTTTTACTCTCAATATTGAAAATCAATATAAATTTTTGCTTCCGATATTCACGCTGGGCAAATATTATCGGGAAGGCAATCGTATAATCATGCCGCTTGCAATACAGGTAAATCATGCCGCATGCGACGGATATCACGTAAGCGTATTTATAAAAGAGCTGAAATCACTTATGCAGCAAATTGCAGAAAGCAAACAGTAACAACGGTTTTTACAGCGCAAGCGCGATCAAAGAGAATAACCGATTTTCTTGACCGCCTACACACAACCCCGAATCACCACACTCTCCCTTGTGCTTGTCCCCTACCCCCTTTTACTGCGCACAGCACGCCCTTGCTCCATTAGCATCTCACACATAGAAATTCACCACCACCGCGCAAAATTTTTTATAATGGTAAAGCGGTATAACGGTCATCAAATCCCCGCATTGAAAATCAATAGCCTTGGAGAATTAGAAATGAACATTTATTAGAAACTATATAATACAAAAAAAACCGCACAGACAAACAGCAAAGTTTATAAGAATAAAAAACGAGCAAAGATTGAGATGCTTTGCTCGTTTTATTTTTTAATCAATTGTATGTTGCTTATGTATGTTTCTTAGTTCAAAGAATCCACCAATTCTTGTACTTCGTTGAAAAATCTTGACAGATGGAAACCGTCAGCAACCGCATGGTGAATGTTCATGGTAAGCGGCATGATAAGTTTGCCGTCCTTTTCTTCAAATTTACCCCAAGTGACTACAGGAGCGAGAAATTTTCCCTCGTCAAAAACGTGAATGTCAAAATGGGAGTATTTTATCCACGGCAAGCAAGACACATCAAAAAAATTCGGCGGTTGATTAACTAAAATAGCTCGCTCGTTTTTGTGAAGTTGTCTGTCTTTGTCAACTCTGCTGCAAAATTCAAAAAGGTCAGCTGAATACTCCGTAACCATTTTGACAAAATTTTCGTCATCGGCATGAAAATCAGTGTAAAAAGGGGACACAAAATCCCATTTTATAAGATTTCCGACATCATCCCAACTATACTTAAATTCATCGTGAGAGTTGATAATCTTTGATACAACCCACAACATCAAAGGATAAAAATTGAGATTGTTCTTCTTTGAATACGCTCTTAAGTTGGTTACGTTCACATCGACAGTAAGACTCATAACGATGCGCATTTTATCTATATAAAATTTGAAAAGACTTTCCCTACTCCATTCATTTAAGTTAACAATTGTATAATTCATATTGTTCTCCGATTTGTTGTTTATTTTATCGGTGCTTTTTATTTTTCTGTTAAAATTTATTTCACAGCTTTTTTATAAATCAGTAAAACATCGCATCGGTTTTGTTGTCTACATTATAATGTCCAGATTGCCAAAACCGTTTTACCACTATAAAGGTCTTGACCTCAAATTAGATAGACATCGAGAACGCATTTTGAGGTAAGCTTAATCAGTTCTTGCAAGGCGGTTTTATGCCGTGTTTTTCAAACATTCTGTCCTCGTCGGTAATTTTGCGAACAACCTTACAAGGTACGCCGGCGGCCAAAACGCCCTCGGGAATGTCTCGGACGACAACACTTCCTGCGGCAATAACCGAATTGCTGCCGATTTTTACGCCTCCGCAAACCGTTACCCCTGAGGCAATCCAGACGTTATCGCCTATTTCGACGGGTTTTGCATATTCCCAGTCATGGAAGCCGTCTTCGTATTTATGCGCAATCCTTTCGTCTGCAACAAAGGGATGGCAAGGCGTCGCCACGGTAACTCTGGGGCCGAACATCACGTTGTCGCCGATTTTTATCGGTGCAGCATCCAGGAGCTGACAGTCGAAATTCATGTAGAAGTTTTTGCCGAATGTAACGTTGTATCCGTATTCAACTCGGATTGACGGTTCAAAAAATGCTCCTTTTCCGCCGTTCGGGAACAATCTTTTTATAAGATGTGTGCGGCGCAATATGTTCCATGCGTGCGTTTTGTTAAATCGGTCCGCCAGGCAACGTGCGCGTGTTCTGTCGAACAACAGTCTTTTGTCGATGGGATTGTAAAATTCCCCCGCAATCATCTTTTCTTTGTTTGTCTTTGTTTGCAAATTATTTTTTCCGCTCATAATATCCGCATATCTCCTGTCGTTGTTTTTGTTGATCAGTCATCGCTCAAATCATCATGCGCACACTTTTTGCAGCTCTCCGCCTATATCGGTTTTACGATTTAATCATCATATTCTGCTGCTTATTGAGCTCGTGTATTATCGACTCGAAAAAAACCAGACCCACAAAAAAAGTCTATTTTGCTGTTGTCGACATCTTATGCTCAAAACCCCGTAAACACCGTCCAAGCGTAAACCATCAACCATTTTCAATGTGGATAACCCGGCACCCAAGCAATGAAGCAAATCAGGATTAATTTTTGATTGTTTGACACGGTATTGTTGTGTTTGTATCGATATTATAATGCCATATCGACAAAATGTCTATGTTTAGTGTGGAAAAGAACCGTATATATCCGAAAAGCGCCTAATGCCACGTCAATGCATAGCTCGTAAAATTCGTTTTTACAAGCTCGATAAATCCGCTAAAAGGCATTGAAATGTAACAGCCGCCAGTTAAAACAATCGGCACAAGGAAAATATGCATTATAAGAGTTACAAGCCTAGTATATATCACACTGCAATGTCGTTATTCAGATAAACAAAACTCTGTCCTGATCCTGGCAAATCAATCTCAACGTTGCGGCAGATAGGTTTGCATGACCAGCAAAAGAGCCAATGGTTTTGCAAAAGAAAGAATTATAGACGTTTACAAACCATAAAATCGCAAGATCCAGAAAAATCACAAAAGAATTGCTGGTTTATAGGATAGGTATTGCCTCACAATAAACAGCTGCGGAATCAAAATAGTCAACGCGATTTCGACAAATTCTTTTCGGACTCAACAGACAACATGCATTTTGACATCAAAGACAAACACACACAGAAAACAAACTGCAAGAATTATGCAGGGTTTATTGGAAATCTGTAGAAACGCCTGAGCCATCACATTCAGAACAGGTTAATACAAAAAACGGCCGACATCATATTAACATAAAGAATGGTCCGACAAACAAACCAACAAGACATATGGTGATTAAGTGCAGAACGCACACAAAATTTCTCGCAGGCAAACAATGATCTCGGGCAAAAAGCATAAAGAATTAATATAAAAATGCAACGTTTCACGTGAAACACAGCAAAATATCCAGTAAACAGAGAGATTTTGGGTATATCACAATCAAGACAATGTTAATTGAACAAAGGCCGAGTGCGCTGCTGTTGTCGATTTAATACGACAAAAACCGAAGATATTGTTATCGATGGATGTTGCATGAGAAGCGAGAGTTGCGAAGTTGGGCTTTTTGATCGCAATGCAATACTTACGGGTCGATATTACTCATAAACAAGCAGTTATCAAATATAAAATTAACCATAATTTATTAGTTTCACGTGAAACAAAAAAAATTGGCGTGCCGTTTCACGTGAAACCGAAAACGAGGCAAAACCTTGAAAAATTCTACTAAATAGTGGGGATTTTGACGTTAAAATGATGGCGATTTCAGGTAAAATCGGTGCGAAAAATAATTTTTCACTCTTTCCCCGTGTAAAAATTATAGAAAAATTTTGTGTCTTTCTTCCAAATTTTTTCAAGCGAAATGTTACACAAAATTCTCTGTATTTTTGGTGTGTTTCACAATTGTATGGCTGTATGACTTGATTTGTGTGTGGAATGCTAAGAAAGCGGCAGAAAATCTAGGTTTTTAAGCAATTTGGCTTGCCAAAATGCTTGTAAAATGCTTTGTTTTATGACGAAGTGTTGGTTGGACGTATATTTTTGGTTGATTTAAGCAGATTAGACAAGGGTTTTGTTTGTCCAGGATAATGCGGCGATAATTTTGCCTTTTTAGGTGCCGTTTAGATGCCGACTGAGCGGAGTTGTGTGCGAACTATCCAGTTGATTTTATGTGATATGAAAAATAGACAGTAATTTTGCTGTCTGAAAATGCTTATTTCAATAAGAAAAAGCCTTTATATTGTGCAAATTTAGCTGTTTTGATTGTTGAGTTCTTATTGAAGCGCTGACGAAAGCTCGCTTAGCGACAGATGTAACGCGCTGCGTAAAAATGTACCCAAGATATATGTAAGTGATGATTTTACCATGAGGTATAAAGGTGTAGGGCGCGATAAAGGTTTGTTTTATTGAAAATAAGCATATTGCAAAGCGATGAATTAATGAGTGTGTGCTCATTTTAGGCTTGAATATGCTGTAAATGCTGTCGTCATAACGCTGTTGTCATGTGTTTTTAAAGTCTAGCGTCAAACGATTTTTAGTGAACGGCGTAAAAAATAGAGCGTAGTGAGACAATAATCAGAGTAAAATTAAGATTTAGCGGCGCTATAAAATTGTTCATAAATTAGTGCGATGGCAACAGATTTAGTCAGTATCAAGTTGCGGCGAGGTTTAGATGCGCCTATATAGTGGTGCGGTTTTTATGCGTTTTAATGTGGATAACGCAAAATTGTATTTTTGTTGATATTCGGTAAGTTTTGCTTTGTATATGCTTTGTTTGCGAGTTTCGGGAGAAACAGAAAGGCTGTATAGTTGCAAAACAATATATTGAACGATATCAATAAACATATAAAAGAGAGGTGCTAAACAAATTGAGTTTCGACGTGCGGCGCGTAATGCACGTTGACCGCTAGGTTGCGTTGGTTACGAGAATAGAGTGCGCGGTGCAAAAGTGTTGAGATGTGGAGTAAGTTGGTCATTGAGTGTGTGGCGGAGCGTGTGATTTACACGACTGTCTTGCGAAGAGGGGGGGGCGGTGGAGTGACAATTTGTGGTGTACTCAAATGGCGTTAGGCAGATGTGATAAAGAGCAGATATAATAAAGTGATGGTGCGTAAAGACGGCTTTTAAGTAGAGCGTGTAGAGAAAAGCACGTAAAACTAATATTTGGCACGGAGAGATGAATTGCGGGAGTGGTGCATGGGTGATGTGTTTTGCGGGCGCGTAATGGGCGCGTGATAGGCGCGTAAATATTTGTTGCAACAAAACGCCGAACGTGGTAAAATGGTTAAACGAGAGGTGATAATATGAGAATTTCCATCGTCAGAAACAGTGCAGAACTTGCCGAAAGAGCGTTTTTCGAAATCAAAAACGTACTGAAAGCCAAGCCTGACGCAGTTATCGGGTTCGCGACCGGCTCGACGCCTCTACCTCTTTATGCCAAAATGGTCGACGACCACAAGAAAAACGGTACGAGTTATAAAGACGTTGTTGCCGTAAATCTTGACGAATATGTCGGCGTCGACGCGAAAGACAAGAGCAGTTTTGCGAGATTTATGCGCGACAATCTGTTTTCGCACATCGACATCAAGCCCGAAAACACTCATATTCCCAACGGTATGGCAGAGGATTTGCAGAAGGAATGCGCGGATTATGCGGCGTTTGTAAAAGAACATCCCGCCGACATTCAGATACTCGGAATAGGAGCAAACGGTCATATCGCGTTTAACGAGCCTTACACCAAGCCCGACACCCCCACGCATATTGCAAACCTTACGGCAAAGACCAGAGCGGACAACGCCGCGGCATTTAAAAATCCCGCGCTTGTGCCTAATTATGCGTTGACAATGGGTATCAACGAAATTCTCACGGCAAAGAAAATAATTTTGCTTGCAACGGGCGAAAATAAAGCTGACGCGGTCTTTTCTATGTTGCGCGGACGCGAAGATACGTCTTGTCCCGCTGTTGCGTTGAGAAAACACCCGGACGTGCTGGTTATTCTTGATAAAGAAGCCGCCGCAAAACTCGACATTTCCGCATGGGAAAACGGTGGAGACGAAGCGGAAGAAGCAGATGAAGTTGCGGCAAACGATGAAAACGTGACGGCAACCGCACCTGAAACCGCTGCCGACAATGTGGACAAAGACGACGCGACGTCTGATGTCGATGCAGAAGCGGAAAGCGACGAAAACGAAAGCGAAGAATAATTTTTGTTTTCCGAAAAATAAGAAAAGTTGTCCGATTATTGACAGACAGATTTGAAGAAAGCGAAAGCACCCGAAAACGGGTGCTTTTTTGTTGTCCTGTGTGGTGGCGGTAAGTGTCAGTTCATGCGTTCGAAGTCGCCGATGTAAACTTCGTTGGCAGGTTTTCTGACGCGGATAAAAACGTCTCCCGCAAAGTTCACCGCGTCGCCGTCAACGTCGAAAGTTTCAGGGGCGAAGAGTTTGATTTTGAGGTCGGAAACGGATTTGAAAACCAGTTTGTCGCCGTGAACTTCTTTGCCGAAGCCCATAAAGAACGCGCGGAAAAGCGGGAAAAAGATTGCGATTTTGCCGAGTAGCCCGCGGACGCGCGGAGATTTGACCAGCAACAAGTGCACCTTGCCGTCGTCGGCGCGGTAAAGACGGTTGAAACGGAACCCGAAACAGCGCATTGAGTCGATTGCCATAATGAGGGTATAGTCCCCTTTGAACGTTTCGCCGTCGGCTTCGATTTCGGCGGGTATGCGGTAGACTTTGTATTGTTTTACGACTTCGAGAAGATAGGCAAGAACGCCCATTTTCTGTTTTTTGCGGATGTCAACAACATATCCGAGGGGAGTGAACGACCCTGCCGCTGCGACGTACCCGAAATATCGGTCGTTTGCTTCGGCGTATTCGTACAGGCGGATAAATTCGCTTTCTCCGTGACGGGTGCCTTTTGCTTTTGCGCATTCGTTGAACGTTCCGAAGCCGTAATATATGAGGTTTACGCCGCATTCCGCACATGCGTTCAGCGCGCGGTTGAACGTTCCGTCGCCGCCGCAAGCGACGACAAGGTCGTACCCGCAGGGCGACCAAACGTCATCTTGTTCCGTTATTCTTACGACGGAAACATCGTACGCCGCGGAAAATTTTTCGCGGAGTTTGGTTTCGTCTATTTTCGCGGAGCGGCCGCTCATATTGTTTATGACAATCAGACATTTTTTCATAGTTTTGCCGCGCTTGATTATACCTTATAAACGGTATTCCTACAATACCCGTCTGAGTATTGTACTACTATTATGTTCAAAAAGTTGAATTTTGTCCAAAAATCCGAAGTGCCGACAAAACAAAATTTCGCGGTGTTGCGAATTGAGGTGCATTGCTTATTGCAAAAGAGCGCGGAAATGTATAGAATATAATAAAAGGCAAAACCGAACGAACCGTATCGGGAAAGTCGTGAACAGGAGGGGGCGAATGCAGAAAGTCAGAAAAGCGGTTATACCTGCGGCGGGTCACGGAACGCGGTTTTTGCCCGTGACAAAAGCCATACCCAAAGAAATGCTGGCGATAATCGACCGCCCCGCCTTGCAGTATGTGGCGGAAGAGGCCGCGGCAAGCGGCATCGAAGAAATACTCATTATAATAAGCCGCGAAAAGGACGTAATCAAACATTATTTTTCTGCCGAATGCGAACACAGCGTCGCGGAGCGCGACCTCAACGCGCTGTTGCGAAGAGTTAAATTTTCCTTTGTTTATCAGGACGTAGCGGACGGAACGGCGGGCGCGGTAAGCCTTGCAAGAGAGTTTACGGGCGACGAACCGTTTGCGGTTATGTACGGTGACGACGTCGTAATCAACGACGGCGGCAAACCTTGTCTCAAACAGCTTATCGAAGCGTACGAACAGACGGGGCGCACCGTTCTCGGAGTTCAGAACAGACCGCCCGAAGAAGCGGCAAAGTACGCGGTTATAAAGAAAGGCGCGGAGAACGGCAGACTTACCGAAGTGCTTGGCATCATAGAAAAACCTTCTCCCGACAATATGCCGTCCACTTTGAGCAGTCTCGGAAGATATATACTCACGCTCGACATTTACGACGCAATCAACCGCGCGCCCGTATTCAGAGGCGAAAAGTATCTTACGCACGCAATAGACTTGTTGACAGAAAAAGGGGTTTATGCGTACGATTTTGAGGGAACAAGATACGATATCGGCGATAAGTTCGGATTTTTGCAAGCAAACGTCGAACTCGGACTCAGGCGGTTTGACGGAAAAATGCGCGACTATTTGCTCGCTCTCGGCGAAGAGCTGAAAGCGCAGAAAGACAAAAAAGACAAGTGAAAATGATGAGAAAACATAAACGCCGACGCGGGTTGCGTCGGCGTTTTATTTGTTTGTTCGGGTGTTTCGTTCGGTTTTTGTTTATCGGTTTTGTGAAGATTTGTTTATTATTTTGCGCGAGGAAAGTCGCGGCGGGTGTTACCTATTTTATTTGTTTTATCCACAGGTAATTATCGGTTGTGTATCTGTTGCGTGACTACGGTGTTTATCGCAGTAGAGCAGGTGATGTTCGGGCGGTGTAACCGTATCGGCGGGTCAGTTGAGTTCATAGTTGTTGCGAATGAACAGTTCGATACTCCGTGCGGCAAACCGCGCAAGAAAATCGTCTTTGCTTTCCGCCATTATACGAAGCTTGCTTTCCGTGCCGCTCGGGCGCAACATAACCCGTCCGCTGTCGCCCAGCATATCTTCCACTGTTTCGACATATCGGAGCAAGGTTTTGTCGCGGGCGATTTTCTCTTTGTTGCAGGTTATTATTTCGGTGTTCGACTGGGGATAGAGGTTGCAGTCGTTGAGCGCGGACAGCGGTTTGCCGCTTTCCTTGACTTTGCGCGCGAGAAAGGCGCCTGCGAGTATGCCGTCGCCCGTCTGCGAGAAGTCGCGCAGGATTATGTGTCCGGACTGTTCACCGCCGAGCGACAACCCCGCGTCGCACATTCGGCGGATAACGTTGTGGTCGCCGATGTCGGTGCGAACAAGGTCTATGCCGAGATTTTTGAGGTCTGCTTCGACGCCCATATTCGTGTGCAAAGTGCCGACGACGGTTGAAAAGGGCAGGGCGTCCGCGGTTTTAAGTGCGCGGGCGAGAATGAAAATAATCTGGTCGCCGTTTACGACGTTGCCTTTTTCGTCGCAGGCTATTACGCGGTCGGCGTCGCCGTCGAAACAAAGCCCCATATCGGCGTTGTTGCGCACGACTTCGCGGCACAGTTTTTCGGGGTGCAGAGCGCCGCAACCGTCGTTTATGAGGTTGCCGTCGCGGGAGTTGCCCGTCGTTACTACCTCCGCCCCCAACGACGAAAATACGGTAGGGGCAAAATCCGTTGCCGCGCCGTTTGCGCAGTCGAGAACGACTTTCAGCCCGTCAAGCCGTCCGACCGACCGCAGCATTTCGCTGTAACAGTCTATTGCGCCGGCAACGGGCAGAACGTTTCCGCGTGTGTGCGCATAACAGAGCTTTGCTTCCGAAATGTGCTTTTCGATTGTTATTTCCTGCTCGCGCCCGAGCTTTTTGCCGTCCGCACCGAAAATTTTGATTCCGTTGTAGCGTGCGGGATTGTGCGACGCGCTGAGCATAACTCCGAACGCCGCGCCCGTGTTTGCCGTAACGTACGCCACGCAAGGGGTGGGAACAATCCCGACGTCGAGGACGTTGCCCGACGCGGCAAGTACGCCTTCTCCGAGCGCGCGGGACAGATTTTCGCCGCTTGTGCGGTTGTCCCTACCGACAACAACAAGCCCGCCTTTTGCCGAATGACCGAGGCTGTTGCCCACAAGCATTGCAAGCCCGTCGGTGAGGTCTTCACCGTAAACTCCGCGTATGCCGTCCGTTCCGAAATACCTTTTTGCCGAATTCAGATTTTGCATAGTGCCAATATATTCCGCCCATGGGCAGAGCGTTAAAACTTTTGAAAATTTGCACGGTCTTGCGAAAAAAATAAAAATTTTTTGCAAAAACTATTGACACGGGGAAAGAATGTGCTACAATGTTAGCAATCAAAGGGCGAGAGTGCTAACAGTCAAACAGATAGACTGCCAGCGCAGAAAATACGCCCCGACAAAAAACTGAAAGGAGTGTGCAAATTATGAAGAATTATATTACCAGATACAACAACAATCATCCCCTCGACTTTTTCGGAGACGCGTTTGACGATTTCTTCCGTCCGCTGTTTTACGACGAGAAACTCGATTCGATGAAGACCGACATCAAGGAAACCGCGACCGCTTACGAACTCGACGTCGAAATGCCCGGTTTCGACAAAGAAGATATCAACATCGATGTCGAAAACGGTTATATGACTATTCGTGCCGAGAAGAAAGAAAAAGAAGAGAGCGGCAAAGAAGAACACCGTTACGTGAGAAAAGAGCGCAGTGTATCTTGCCAGAGAAGCTACTACATCGGCGACACCGAAGAGAGCGACATCAAGGCAAAATACGACAAAGGCGTGCTTACCGTTACCCTGCCCAAGAAAGAGGAAAAGAAACCCGAAGGCAAGAAGAACATTGCCATTGAATAACAGAAAACAGCGTTCAGCGTGCGATTTTGCCCGATGAACCGTCATATATGTCGATAATTCATCCTTCCCCCTGGAAAAAGACCCGCAAGCCGCGGGTCTTTTTTTGTGCTGTTTGTAGTTGCGAACGGTTTTATAGCCAACTGAAAAATCGGGAAAACACAATCGTCCCAAACAAAAATCGGGCAGTGTTTCGGGTTGCGGAATTAATGCGGACAAATCGAAAAACAGGGTGCAATGTATAGAGTGTACAAACTGCAGAGCAATATGCTCTTACGAAATTCAAATGACAAGTATTTCCGAAACCGCGATGTTCATTCCGTCGGTCATTGCCGCTACGGTGACACGTGCGCCAGCCGTAAATCTGTCGGAGTATTCGGATACGTCAACGCTTGTCAGGTCGGTTGTCGTTATCGTCACGCCTTCGACCATAATCGCGTATACGACTTCATCGGGCATATCCGCAACCGTCCAGCTGAGTTGACCGTTTTCGTAAACGGGCTTGTCTATGCGCGGGGGTATGTTGATAAACGTTGCTCTCGATACGGTTGTGACCGAGGACAGGAAATCTTCTGCGGAAGAAGAAACTTTGACGGAAAGGGTTATGTTTCTGCCTTCCGTAAGTGCGGTTACGTCTACGGAAACCGCTGTTTTTGCGGCGTTTTCGGACGGTGAAACGGTTACGGCAAAGGAATATTCGCCGACCGTCACCGTGTTTTCCGAAAGTGAAGATACGATTTCGGTTTTGAATGTTTTGGTTGCGAGTGTAAGAACAAACGTTTCCGAACGGGAGTCGACGGCAAAAGACAGAACGTTGCCCCTGCCGCTGTAAACGGGCACGCCTTTATCGGGCGCACTCAACTGTTCGGGCTCGGGCTCGGGTTCAGGATCAGGATCAGGATTGGGGTCTGGGTCTGGATCGGGGTCGGGGTCTGGATCTGGGTCAGGGTCAGGCGGATTGGGTTCTTCGGATTTCGTAGCGTAGACGTTCAGGTCGTACACTGACTTTTCGACGGTGTACTCCGCGGGTGAAAATTCGTATCCTTCCGCCGCAAATTCGATTTCGTCGCCGCGCGACAGTCCGCTCAATGAAAATACGCCGTTGGCGTCCGAAACGGTTTCTTTCTTGTCGTTGACAAATACGGTAACGCCCGCGAGAGGAGCGTTGTTTTCGGTTATTATTCCGGAAAGATAAAGACCTTTGCTTTCGGGGATATCCGTAATGTCTTGGGAACAGGCGCAAAGCGAAATCAGGCACAGCAAAAGAAGCGTCGCCGAAAGTGCGGATATAATGAGTTTCTTTTTCATATTGCGGTCACCATACCGTCGGTTATACGGAAAACGCGGGTGTAATAGCGGCTTGCAACGCCTTCTTTGACTGCCGCGACTGAAAATGCGTACGTCCCGTCGCCGTTAATCAGGTGGTTTACGGAAACACAGTTGGACTCGGTGTCCACGGGGTCTTGGGCAACTCCGTCGACGGTCACGTAATAGCGGTATGTCGCGTCTGCGTGTTCGGCGTATTTTGGCCAGCTGAGAAGATATTGAGTGCCGACTTTCGAAAGTTCGAGAGTGAAGAGAGGAATGGGCGGCATTACGTGGCGGAAAGTGAGTATTGCGGGCGCGGAGTCCTCGTAAAACTCGGAGTCGGATATGGCGATTATTCTCGCGGTGTAGTCGCCCGTCATTCCGATGTAGTTCGACAAAGTGATGAAAAGCGACTCCGTCGTGCACACGTCAATGCCGTTAAGGCTGACGGCGTAGCGGTCTGCGCCCGCAACGGCTTGCCATACGAGTTTTCCGTCTTCGACGGCAAGTCCGTCGGGAGATTGGAGTGTGACGAAATGGTCGTACGATACGCTTTCGCGGGCTGTTTCCACGCCTCCCGCGAGGGCTGCGACTTCTATAAGATAGTTCCCGCCGACAACGAAAACGGAGGTCAGGTCAAACGACGTAAGCACCGAAGGCAGGGAAACGACGGAATTACCGTTGACGTACACGGTGTAGGTTTCCGCGCCCGCTACGGGCGACCAGGAAAGAAGAATCGTGCCGTCATAAGAGTTTTCCGAAACGGACGGAGAGAGCAGCGCTTCCGCAAAAACGGAAGTTAAGGATGTGGCAAACGGCGTCGCCGTAACGCAGACGACCGAGATAATTGCGACGAGCAAAACCGCCGCGAAGACATTGAATTTTCCCGCAGTTTTCATAATCCGACTAAACAATACGCCTTTTGTCGAAAATTGTCAATGTAGTTGGCGCAATGCCCGAAATTCGCGCGGATTTTTAAGCAATCCGAAACATTAAAAAAGAAAAACGGCGAAAAAGTCTTCCGATACGGCTCAAAAGCCACTAAATCTTGTTTAAGCCGCCGCAAGGCAACGCCATATGTTGGGGCATTGGCGCGCCTTAAAGCTCATTACGGGGCGTCAGGCGCGCCCGTCGGCGAAAAAGTTTGCCGATTAAGTTGCTTTTGCGCGCGTGCAATGATATAATACTCTCAACTATTTATATTGATATATTATTTATTAATGTAAATTATATAGTTTTACTTAATTCAGGAGGAACTATGGAAGAAGTCAGACACAGCTATAACGAGACCGATATACAGGTTCTCGAAGGGCTCGACCCGGTAAGGAAACGCCCCGGAATGTACATCGGCTCCACCGACGCGAGAGGTCTTCATCATCTCGTGACGGAAGTAGTGGACAACTCTATCGACGAAGCTCTTGCAGGTTACTGCAACCATATCACGGTCGAAATTCTTCCCGACGGCGCCGTCCGAGTCACCGACAACGGCAGAGGTATTCCCGTCGGCATAATCGAAAAAGAAGGCAAATCGGCGGTCGAAGTCGTTCTTACCAAACTGCACGCAGGCGGTAAGTTCGGCAGCGGCGGCTACAAAATCTCGGGCGGTCTGCACGGCGTGGGCGTGTCCTGCGTCAACGCGCTTTCCGAATGGCTTGTTGCCGAAGTTCGTCAGGGCGGAAAACTTTACCGCATACGTTTCAACCGCGGCGTAGCCGAACGTCCCCTTGCCGTAATCGGCGACGCGGACACGACGGGCACGACAATTACGTTCTACCCCGACGGCGACATCTTCGAAACGCTGGATTTCAACTACGATACGATGAAAACCCGTTTGAGAGAACTCGCGTATCTCAACAAAGGTCTTACAATCGAAATCGCGGACCAGCGCGTCACCCCCGAGCGCAGAGAGGTTTTCTGTTACGAAGGCGGTATCGTTTCCTTTGTCGAAAGCCTGAACAAGAACAAGGAAACCATTTTCGAAAACGTCATTTATTTCGACGCGACTTATGTTGACAGCGAAATCGAAGTCGCGATGCAGTACAACGACAGCTACACCGACACAATCCTTGCGTTTGCCAACAACATCAACACCGAAGAAGGCGGCACACACCTCGAAGGGTTTAAGTCCGCGCTCAGCAAGGTTATCAACGACTACGGCAAGAAAGCGGGCATTCTGAAAGAGGCGGACAAACTCACGGGCGAAGACGTAAGAGAAGGTCTTACCGCCGTCATTTCCGTCAAACTTGCCGAACCGCAGTTCGAAGGACAGACCAAGACCAAACTCGGCAACAGCAGCATGCGTGCGGCGGTTGCGAAGAGCGTCGGCGAAGGACTGGGAACTTATCTCGAAGAACATCCCAGAGAAGCCAAGGAACTCATTTTGAAGACCATCACGGCTCAGAGGGCGAGAGAAGCCGCAAGAGCGGCCAGAGAGACCGCAAGACGCAAATCCGCGCTGGAATCCACAACTCTTCCCGGCAAACTTGCAGACTGCACGGACAAAGACCCCAAAGCATGCGAAATTTATCTCGTCGAGGGTGACTCCGCAGGCGGCAGCGCGAAGCAGGGCAGAGACCGCAGATTCCAGGCAATTCTTCCTCTTCGCGGCAAAATCCTGAACGTCGAAAAAGCAAGACTTCACAAAGTTCTCGAAAACGAAGAAATCAAAGCCATGATAACCGCGTTCGGTTGCGGAATCAACGCCGATTACGACGAGAGCAAGCTCCGTTACGACCGCATCATCTGCATGACGGATGCCGACGTCGACGGAAGCCATATCCGCATTCTGATGCTCACGTTCTTCTTCCGCTTTATGCGTCCGCTCATCGAAAACGGTCACGTTTACATCGCGCAACCGCCTCTTTACAAGGTTTCGCGCGGCAAACAGGAATGGTATTTCTACGACGACGAGGCACTCAATGCGTTCTACGAGGAGAACGGCAGAAAAGGTTTCGACCTGCAACGCTATAAAGGTCTCGGCGAAATGAACCCCGAACAACTTTGGGAAACGACAATGGACCCCAAGAGCCGCACGCTCCTGCGCGTGAGCATGGAAGACGCGATTTCCGCGGACGAAATGTTCACCGTTTTGATGGGCGAGCAACCCGAACTCCGCCGCGCGTTCATCGAAGAGAACGCCAAACTGGTCGAAGACCTTGACATTTAAGGGGGCGCGATATGAGCAATATGAACCAGAAAGACAAAGAGTATCTCGAACATCTTGCCGACAGCAAAATCGTCAACGTAGAAGTCGAGAACGAACTCAAAAAATCCTTTATATCCTACGCAATGGCGGTCAACGTGTCGCGTGCCATACCCGACGTGCGCGACGGTCTGAAACCCGTTCACCGCAGAATTCTGTACGCCATGAGCGAGCTCAACCTCACTCCCGACAAGCCTTACCGCAAGAGCGCAATGGTCGTCGGCGAAGTGCTGGGCAAATATCACCCTCACGGCGACAGCTCCGTCTACGACGCAATGGTGCGTCTTGCGCAGGATTTCTCGATAAGATGCCCGCTCGTCGACGGTCACGGTAACTTCGGTTCCGTTGACGGCGACCCTCCCGCAGCATACCGTTACACCGAAGCCAGACTGTCCAAAATCGCGCTCGAAATGATACGCGACATCGACAAAAAGACGGTTGACTTCTATCCCAACTTCGACGACACGCGCGAACAGCCCGTCGTATTGCCGTCCAGATTCCCGAACCTGCTCGTCAACGGCTCGGACGGTATAGCGGTCGGTATGGCGACGTCCATTCCTCCTCACAACCTCGGCGAAGTCATCGACGCCACAATCGCGCTTATCCACAACCCCGAACTCGAAGTCGACGACCTTATGGAATACATTCCCGCGCCCGACTATCCGACGGCGGGACTTGTGCTCGGCAGAGCGGCAATACGTCAGGCGTACCGCACGGGCAAGGGCGGAGCGGTTCTCCGTGCAAGAACGGAAATCGAAGAGCTCCCCAACGGCAAGAGCCGCATTATCGTCACCGAACTTCCTTATCAGGTCAACAAAGCGAAACTCATAGAGAACATCGCCGACCAGGTCAAGGACAAACGACTCGAAGGTATTTCGGACATCAGCGAAGAAACCGACCGTACGGGTATGCGCATAGTCATCGAAATCAAGAAGGACTACAACCCGCAGGTCGTACTCAATCAGCTCTTCAAACAAACCAACCTGCAAGTCGGCAATTCCATTATTCTGCTTGCGTTGGTTGACGGCGTTCCGAAAATCATCAACCTCAAACAGATACTCGAATATTATATCGCGCATCAGGAAGACGTCATCGTCCGCCGCACGAAGTTCGACCTCGAAAAAGCCGAAGAAAGAGAGCATATTCTCAACGGTCTGGCAATTGCGCTTGCAAACATCGACGAAGTCGTCGAACTGCTCAAAAAGAGCGCGGACAGACAGGACGCAATCGACAATTTGATGGAGCGTTTCCTGCTCAGCGAAAAGCAGTCGGTTGCAATCCTCGAAATGCGCCTGCAAAGACTGACCGGACTCGAAGTCGAGAAAATCAACGAAGAACTGCAACAGAAACAGGCGGAGATCAAGGAATACAAACGTATCCTCGGTTCCGAAGAAGCGGTCAAGGAAATCATCGTTACCGAACTTAGCGAAATCAAGGAGAAGTACGGTACGCCCAGACGTTCCGAACTCAGCTACGACTATTCCGAAATCAACATTGCCGACCTTATCGACAAGGAAGACATCGTCGTTTCGATGACTCACGGCGGCTACATCAAACGTCTGCCCGTTGCCGAATACCGTTCTCAAAGACGCGGCGGAATGGGCGTTACGGCGCATAAGGCGAAGGACGACGACTTTGTCGAACACATTTTCGTCAGCAACACGCATCAGGACCTTATGTTCTTCACCAACCTCGGCAAAGTGTTCACGATGAAAGGATACGAAATCCCCGAGGCAAGCAAGACGTCCCGCGGTCGCGCAATCATCAATCTGCTGCAACTCGTACCGGGCGAAAAGGTTCAGGCAATGCTTCCTCTGCCGGAGGAGAGAGAAGGTTACTTCCTCATGCTCGCAACCAAAGACGGACTCATCAAGAAGACCCCGCTCGAAGAGTTCGCGTCTATTAAACGTAACGGCAAAATCGCAATCAAGTTTGCGGAAGACGACGAACTCATCGAAGCCGTCCTCACCAACGGCAACAACCAGCTTATCATGGCGTCCAGCGAAGGCTATTGCATAAGATTCCACGAGAAAGACATTCGTCCGACGGGAAGAACGGCAATGGGCGTCAAGTCCATGAAACTGCCTGCAGGCGCACATATGGTTGACCTTGCGGTCGTTCAGGACGATTGCGAAATCCTCACCATCACGTCGCACGGTTACGGTAAACGCAGCAGCATATCCGATTATCCGTTGCAGGGAAGAGCGGGCAAAGGCGTCAAAGCGGGCGTGTTCAACGACAAGACTGGCGACCTCACGGGACTTAAAGTCATACCCGCCGATACCGACGTCATGATGATTACGGACAGCGGCATAATCATTCGCGTACAAGCCGAGGAAATCTCCAAGATAGGCAGAGCGACGCAAGGCGTGCGCATAATGAAACTGAAAGACGAGAAAGCCAAAGTCGTGTCCATCGCGCTCACGCCTCACGAGGAAGAGGACGAAACGGAATACGACGAAAACGGCAACCCCGTAGCAACGGAAAATGCAGAAGCCCCCGCGGCGGCGGAAACCGTAGAGACTGCGGCAACCGAAACCGAGGAAACTCCCGCGGAAGAATAAAGCGAAGTGCGGTTTCGAAACCGAAATTGCACCGCATATAACACCGCGACTCCGTCGCAAACGCAACAAATCGACGCGTCCCGATTGTCGGGGCGCGTTTTATTTGCCTGCGAATGCGAAAAACCTCAAAAATGATACGTTAATGGCAACAAACGAAACGTAAACCCCTTGAATATATCGTAAAAAGTTGTTATTATTAACTCGCATTAACACGGGGCGACTGTCCCTCACAGGAGAGAATTATGAAAAAAACGTGGTTCAAAGAATTGTCCGTTTATCAGATATGGCCGAGAAGTTTCTGCGACGGCAACGGCGACGGTATAGGCGACCTTAAAGGCGTACTGTCCAAGCTGGATTACATCAAGAGTCTGGGAGTTGACGCCATATGGTTTTCTCCTCTTTACGTCTCGCCGCAGAAAGACTACGGATACGACATCGCCGATTACAGAAACATCGCTCCCGAGTACGGCACGATGGAAGACTTCAAGGCCGTTCTCGACGGCGCGCACGAACGCGGACTCAAAGTCGTCATGGATTTGGTCGTCAACCATACGTCCGACCAACACGAATGGTTCAAGAAGAGCGCGGCGGGTGACCCCGAATACAAAGATTATTACATATGGCGTCCCGGCAAAGGCAAGGACGGCAAAAAGTTCCCCAACAACTGGATGGCGACCTTCCCCGGTGACGGCTGGGAGTGGAACGAACAGAGAGGGGAGTACTATCTCCATCTTTTCGCGGTCGAACAACCCGACCTCAACCACGACAACCCCGCAGTACGCGAAGAAGTCAAGAGCATAATGCGTTTCTGGCTCGATATGGGTGTGGACGGTTTCCGCGAGGACGTCATCACGTACATCAGCAAACGCGAAGGACTGCCCAACGGTTTCCCGCTGCCCGTTATGCGCGGCGTTGAACATTACAGCCCCGGTCCCAACATTCACAAATACCTTATGGAATACCGTCAGGTGCTCAAAGACTATGACGCGTTCCAGCTCGGCGAAGCGCCCGCAATGACCCCCAAAAACGCCCTGAAATACATCACGGAAGGCGACAATCAGCAGCTCGATATGATGTTCCAGTTCCAGAGCATGGAAGCGGACTGCTTTATGATAAGCTACGTGCGCACGCCTTTCAATCTGCGCAAACTCAAAAAAGTCTACAAGAACTGGCAGACCAAACTTTTCGGTAAGGCGTGGAACACCAACTATCTCGAAAACCACGACCAGCCCCGCGTCATATCCCGTTACGGCAACGACAAGCAGTACAGAGTGGAGAGCGGCAAAGCGCTTGCAACTATGTACACTTTCCTTTCGGGCACGCACTTTGTTTATCAGGGACAGGAAATCGGCATGACGGACTATCCGTTCAAGGATTGGAGCGACTTTACCGACGTTGCGACGTTCTGCGCAAAACGTCTTATGGAAAAAACGCACCTGTTCACCAAAAAAGGACTGTTCGAAAGATGCGCCTATGCGTCGCGCGACAACGCGAGAACGCCCGTACAATGGAGCGCGGAAGAGAACGCGGGATTTTCGACGGGTACGCCTTGGTTCCATGTCAACCCCAACTACAAGGAAATCAACGTTGCGGCGGCGGAAGCAGACCCCGACAGCATACTCAACTACTACCGCGCTATATTGAAACTCCGCAAGGAATACAAAGACACCGCAATCTACGGCGAGTATAAGGAACATCTCGGCTGCGACAAACGCGTTATGGTTTACGACAAAATCGCAGAGGACGGCAGCAAACTCACGGTCGTAATCAACCTTTCCGACAAGCCCGTGTCGGCACGCCGCGCGAAGAAGTTCGTCGACGCCGACGCCAAGCGTCTCATCGGCAACTACAAGGGTTCGATGGCGGATATGCTGAAACCCTACGAAGCGCACGTGTTCTACACCGCGAAGAAGTAAACCGAGAAAATTTTTGAAAAAGCGATAAGCAATAAAACAACCAAAACAGGGAGTTGAACTATGCAAAAACGCAACAAAACGTGTCCTTTCTGTCATATACGCAGAATGTTCGGCGCTCCGAAAGTCGACGCGCCGACGTTCGCGCCGTACGATAACGACGTGCGCAAAACCCCGCTTATGGGGTGGTCGAGCTGGAACACTTTCCGCAACAGAATAAGCCAGCAACTCATCTTGGAAACGGCAACCGCGATGAAGGAAAAAGGGTTGCTTGACGCAGGGTATTGCTATGTCAACCTCGACGACAACTGGCACTCCAACATGCGTGACGACAACGGCGAATGGCAGGGCGACCTCGTGCGGTTCTCCGAAGGCATTCCCGCGCTTGTGGACAAAGTGAATGCCCTCGGTTTCAAAGTCGGTCTTTATTCCTCCAACGGTACGCTCACCTGCGAGGACCTGCCCGCAAGTCTGGGCAGAGAACTTGCCGACGCGAGAACTCTTGCAAAATGGGGCGTCGAATATTTCAAGTACGATTTCTGCCACAACGAAAAAGTCAGCAAATACGCACCGCTTGTATATTCCATCGAAGTATCGCTCAAAGGTTCGGGCGTGGGCAAGGAAATAGAAGTGTCCAACGCCATTCTGAAAGGACTTGCGCGCAGAATGAAATGCAAAGCGTTGCCCGGCGGACAGTATGTTTCGGGACTGGACAGCGGCGAAGGCAGTATCATTTTCGACAACGTAGTGGTTGACAAGGACGGAGAATACGTGCTCACCGTCAACATCAAAAAGTACGGCAGATACGAAAAATATCTTGCGGTTGTTGTCAACGGCGTGCCTTCCGACGGAATCGAATTTCCTCCGCAGAAACATTTCAACGTCACCGCGCGTTTCCAGACAATCGTTACGCTCAAAGCGGGCAGAAACTGCATCGAACTCTACAACCCCGTGACGGGCAGAGAAGAGAGTGCGGCAATCCAGTACCGCAAAATGGCGTATTCGCTTAAAAAAGCAACGGCGGAAGTCGCCGCGGCAACGGGCAAACCCGAAAAACCCATACTGTTCTCGATATGCGAATGGGGCAACCGCCGTCCTTGGAGATGGGGTTACAGCGCAGGCAATATGTGGCGTACCACGCCCGACATTCGCCCGTGGTGGCCTTGGATAAAGACCATTTACGAACATAACGTAAAACTCTATAAATACGCGTCGGCGGGACACTTCAACGACCCCGATATGCTTGAAGTCGGCAACGGCAAACTCACTTATGAGCGCAACATGTCGCACTTTGCGTTGTGGTGCATGATGTCCGCGCCGCTTGTCCTCGGCAACGACATTCGCAAAATCTCCGAGCCCGTTCTCAAAATCGTCACCAACCGCAAACTCATTGCAATCGACCAGGACGCGCTTGCAAAACAGGCGAAGCGAATGAGAAAAGGAACGGTTGACGTTCTCGCCAAACCGCTTGCGGACGGAAGCACGGCAGTATGTTTCTTCAACAAGGGTTTAACCGCGCAAAAGAGCAGTTTTAACGTGTCGAAACTGCAAAAAGACGATTACGTCGCGGCGAAACTTTCGGAAAAGAAAATCGAGAACGTGGTCGGCGAAGCCACTCTCGAAGGCACGAAACTTACGGCAAAAATCCCGCGTGACGGAGTAGTGGTCGTAATACTCCGCTGACCGATAAACGGTCAGTCGAAAAAGATACGGAAACAAAATAATCAACGAAATAAATCAACGAAACAAAGCAACACAATAAAGCAATACAACGCCCGCCTTTTTCGGCGGGCGTATTTCTTTTGTTTGCGACTTTTTGTTCAATCGCAAGCAGGTCGGTTGTGCAGACGCGCATATGCAGACTATATTCACATATGCAGACAAATTGCAATATGCGCGTTCTCAAAGTATGTCGTCAGCCGAGGACGAAGAAAGAAACAATTGACATTCCCGCGGTGTACACGGCAAATGGCGTGAGAGATTTGTTCTGCATCATCTTCATAAAGAATTTGATTGCTATGCAACCCGAAACGAAAGCCGCGGCAACTCCGACAAGCAAAGCGGCAACGTTCACGTTTTGCAATGCGCCCGTAGTCGCGCATTCCACGCCTTCGAATAGTGCAGACCCCGCGATTATGGGGATTGCCAGCAGAAAACTGAATTCCGCGGCGGACGATTTGTTCATCCCGCACATTCTCATTGCGGCAATGGTCGAGCCGCTTCGCGATATGCCGGGAAGAACGGCAATTCCTTGAAATAACCCCGTTAGAATGCCGGTTTTTGCGCACATAGGCGCTCCTGTGTCCTTGACCATTTTCTCGCTCCAAATGAGCAGAAACGCCGTGATTTCGAAGCCGAGCGGCAGATATTCGCCCGCCAGCAGGTCGGGAGCGAAATATTTGAACAGAAGCGCGATTGCCACGGTAGGTATGCAGGCGAGCACGATGTACAGCGTTGTTTTGGAGAAGGGGTGGCGCACAAGTTCCCAAAGTTTTTTCCTAAGGCAGATAAGGACGGAAAAAAGCGTGCCGAGATGCAGGCATACGTTGAAGAAAAGGTCGGGTTCGCCTATGCCGATTTTTTCAAGCAGCAAAAGGTGTCCCGACGACGAAACGGGCAAAAATTCCGACGCTCCCTGCACAAGCCCCAGAAACAACGCTTCCAGAATTTCCATATTCACTCCCTCGGTTTTGCCCGCGATTGCTTTACTTGCGGGCGCAGTTGTTTTATAATCGTTTTAATATACTGTATATTTTCTGCGGATAGAACCCGACCCTTTCGGCAAGTATATCTGCGAGGAGGACTATGAAACTCGGTGTGGTAGGTCTGCCCAACGTCGGCAAAAGCACGCTGTTCAACGCCATTACCAAAGCGGGAGCGGCGGCGGCGAATTACGCATTCTGCACCATAGAACCCAACGTCGGCGTGGTTGCCGTGCCAGACGAAAGACTTGATAAACTTGCCGCGCTTTACGACAGCAAGAAAATCACGCCCACGACTTTGGAGTTCGTGGACATAGCGGGTCTTGTCAAGGGCGCAAGCAAGGGTGAGGGACTCGGCAACAAATTCCTTTCGCACATCAGGGAAGTGGACGCAATCGTTCACGTCGTGCGCTGTTTCGACGACGAAAACATAATTCACGTCGACGGTTCGGTGAACCCCGTCCGCGATATGGAAACAATCAACCTCGAACTGGTGTTTGCCGACCTCGAAACCATGGACAGACGCATAGGCAAAGCGCAGACTATGCTCAAAGCCGACAAGAAGTACGCCGAGGACGTCGAACGTCTGGAAAAGATGAAAGCATGGCTCGAAGAGGGAAAACCTTTGCGTTCTCTGCCCGTCGACGAAGAGTTCAAGGCGTTCATCGACGAACAGTTCCTCTTGACGAGCAAGCCCGTGATTTACGTTGCCAACACCGATGAGAGCGGCATAAACGGCAACGCATACACCGCCGAAGTTGAAAAGGAAGCGGCAAAGGAAGGTGCGGGTTGCGTGGTGCTTTGCGCAAAACTCGAAGAAGACCTTTCCGAACTTGACGACGAGGAACGCGCAATGTTCATGGAAGAGTACGGCTTGAAAGAAAGCGGACTTGACAAGCTCGTCAAGGCGTCTTACAAACTGCTCGGACTCATCAGCTATCTTACAGCGGGCGAAAAGGAAACCCGTGCGTGGACGATAACCAAAGGCACGAAAGCTCCGCAGGCGGCGGGCAAAATCCACAGCGATTTCGAAAAAGGATTTATCCGCGCCGAAATCGTGGACTATCGTACTTTGCTCGAATGCGGCAGTTTTGCGGCGGCAAAAGAAAAAGGAAAAGTACGCAGCGAGGGAAAGGACTACGTCATGCAGGAAGACGACGTTGTTCTGTTCCGTTTCAACGTATAAGCGCGAGACGCGGAAGGAGAGGGCGGAGAGCCCGTGACTATGTTTGAAAAAGAATTGGCAGCAGCAATAGCAAAGGCGAGCGCGGGTGTGCTCACCGCAGAAGAAGTGCAGAACGCGCTGGAAGTCCCCAAGGAAAGCAAAATGGGCGACCTGGCGTTGCCGTGCTTCAAGTTTGCGCGCACTTTGCGCAAGGCGCCGCCTGCGATAGCGCAGGAACTGGGCGCAAATCTTGAACTTCCCGACTTTGTGGAAAAAGCCGAAGTCGCGGGCGGATACCTCAACGTGTTTTTCGCAAGGGAAGCGGTTGCACGCAAGCTCCTCAACCTTGCCGACTGGACGGGCGAGGGCACGCGCGGAGAAAAAGAGGGTGAGGGCAAAACCGTCTGCATCGATTACAGTTCGGTCAACATTGCAAAACCTTTCCACATCGGACACCTTTCCACAACGGTCATCGGCGGTGCGCTTTACCGCATTTTCAAATATCTCGGTTACAACGCGGTCGGCATAAACCACCTCGGCGACTGGGGAACACAGTTCGGCAAACTCATCGTCGCGGTGCGCAACTGGTCGTCGCTTGACGAGATAAAGGACAAGGACGAATATTTCCTCAATTCGCTTTACGTCCGTTACCACAAAGAAGCAGAAAACAACCCCGCAATGGACGACGAGGCAAGAGCGTGGTTCAAGCGTATCGAGGACGGCGACAAGGAAGCGACGGCGTATTTCGACGTGTTCAAACAGATAACCATGCGCGCCGTCGAAAAGATATACAAGCGTCTCAAAATCAACTTCGACAGTTATGCGGGAGAGAGCTTCTACAACGACAAGATGCAACCCTGTCTGGACATTCTCCGCGAGAAAGGATTGCTCACCGAATCGGACGGAGCGGAAGTCGTCAGACTGGACGATTACGACATGCCGCCCTGCCTTCTCGTCAAGGCGGACGGAGCCACGTTGTATGCGACGCGCGACATCGCCGCGGCGTATTACCGCAAGAAAACCTACGATTTTTACAAGTGCCTGTACGTAGTGGCATATCAGCAGAATCTGCACTTTAAGCAGCTGTTTAAGGTGCTTGAACTCATGGATTTTGCAGGAGCGAAAGATATGGAGCATATCGCGTTCGGCATGGTTTCGCTCGAAGACGGCGCCATGTCCACGCGCGGCGGCAGAGTGGTCTGGCTTGCCGAAGTTCTCGACAAAGCCGTGGAAAAAGCCGCAAAAATCGTCGAGGAAAAGAACCCCGACCTCAAAGACAAAGACAAGATTGCGGAGAGCGTCGGCGTCGGTGCCGTGGTGTTCTCCGCGCTTTGGAACAACCGCATAAAAGACATCGTTTTCTCTTTCGACAAAGTGCTCAATTTCGACGGCGAAACCGCGCCTTACGTTCAGTACACTCACGCAAGATGCGCAAGCGCGCTCCGTAAAGGCGGCAAGTACGACGTCGCGGATGCCGACTGGTCGGCGGTTGCTTCCGAGGAAGCGTACGAAGTCGCAAAGTGCCTGTTGTCTTTCGAGGACGCGATACGCACGGCGGCAAGACTGCGCGAACCCTGTTACGTAACCCGTTACGCCGTGGACCTTGCGGAGAAGTTCAACCGTTTCTACATCGGACACCGTATCGTCGTCGAGGATAAGGGCGTATCCAGCGCGCGACTGTTCTTTACCGATTGCGTGGCAAAGACTTTGCGCACCGCGCTTTCCCTGCTCGGCATAGACGCTCCCGAAAGTATGTGACGCGCGGCAAATCCTTCAAAAGCCGCTATGTGCCCAAAACAGTTGACTAAAAAGAATTTATTAATTATAATAACCCAGCATATTTTCGTTTAACGCACGCCACACGCGAGCCGTGAACGATACCGAATACAAAGGGGCTCGTCCCCGGGAGGCAAATTTTATGAAGCAAACTTATCAACCCAAGAAAAGACAGAGAAGCAAAGTTCACGGTTTCCGCGAGAGAATGAAGTCCACCAGCGGCAGAAAGGTTCTCAAAAGACGTCGCGCCAGAGGCAGAAAACAACTCACCGCGTAAAATCGATGAAAAGAGAGTTCCGGCTTAAAAAGCGGGCGGCTTTCACTTACGTTTACAAACGCGGCGAAAAGTCGGCTTCCCGCCATTTGCTGTTGCTCTCCGCCAAATCGGGCGAAGGCTTGAAGATAGGTCTTTCCGTTTCCAAAAAAGTGGGCAACGCCGTTACCCGCAACAGGGTCAAACGGCTGTTGCGCGAGGCAATTCTGCCGTTGCAGAGCAGAATAAGCCCGTCGTTTATGTATATCATTGTTGCGCACCCTTCCGCCGCAGGACTTTCCTACGCGGAGATGTGCGCCGAAACGGAAAAGATTTTTTCGAGAGCGGGCAAACTGTCCGAGGTCTGATATGCGCAGGCTGGGTCTACTGTTGCTCCGCGTATACAAACGCACGCTTTCGCCTTATATCGGCAACAACTGCCGTTACACTCCAACCTGTTCAATGTACGCATACGACGCCATTTCGCGTTACGGGCTCATCGTCGGCAGTGCGATGGGACTTTGGCGGGTGTTGAGATGCAATCCCTTTTCCAAAGGCGGGTTCGACCCCGTGCCGGAGAATTATAGAGGTAAAATCAAATGGCTGGTCTAGATTACAGACGCAGGAGAATGTTCACGATATACGCAGTGGCGATTATGCTCATACTGTGTGCGCTCATTCTCACGGCTTGCAACGCCGACAGAGGCACTTTCGACGTGTCCGGCGAAACGGTCGGCGAGCCCACCCACTTCATCGCGAAACTCATGTACGGTCTCAACGAAAACATCAAAATTTTCGGTTGGACGGTTATTGTGTTCACGGTAATCCTTAAACTGGTTCTTTCCCCTCTCGACATCTGGCAGAGGGTCGTTTCCAGACGCAACGCCAAGGCTATGGAGCGTATGCGTCCCCAACTCGAAGCGCTTGCGGAAAAATACGGCGACGACAAACAGCGTTATCAGCAGGAGCAGATGGCTCTTTACAAGAAAGAGAAGTACTCCATGCTCGGCGCGTGTCTGCCTTCGCTTGTCACGATAATCGTATTCATAGTCATATTCGCAGGTTTCCGCGAAATGGTCGGCTATCAGTTCGCGCAGGACTACAAACAGTCCTACAACGTTTTCGAAACCGCAATGACCGAGCAGCTCGGCGAGGACTACGAGTCCATGGATATGACGCAGGAAAACGCGGAAAAATATGCCGCGGCAGTGGAAAACGCACAGCAGAAAGTTTACGACTTCTACTTCTCCGCAGAGCAGGTCGAAGCGCGTAAGTTCCTGTGGATTCACAACATTTTCGTTTCCGACAGCTGGAAAGAAGGCGTACCCAACTATCTCGTCGTTACGGGACAGGAAGGGTTCGCGATGTCCAAGATAACGGGCGTTATGAAAGACGAGTACGAACTCGTCATGGGCAAGGTTATAGGCGCCGACCTTGCGGGTTACGGCAGCGGCGCGAAATGGAACGGACTTCTTCTGTTGCCCGTATTCTCCATCGTGCTGAGCTTCCTTTCCCAGAAATTATTGACCAAGTCGCAGGGGACTCCTCCCCCTTCTCCCAACGGCAAATCGGGAGACAGCATGCAGGCCAATATGAAAATGATGCAATATTTTATGCCCATAATGATAGGCGTGTTCGCGCTGTTCTATTCTGCGGCATTCGCGCTTTATACGTTTACCAGTTCGCTCGTCGCAATCGTCTTCCAGCTCATATTCGCGCTGGTCGGCAAAATCCTCGACAAACGCGAGGAGCGCATGGCGGGCGGGTTTGCGCCGAGTAGAAGAAAATAGGAGTAAGAATGGAAAAATTTGCAGTCGCCAAGGCGAGCAGTATCGACCTTGCGGTCGAAAAAGCCTTGCAGGAGCTCGGAGTCAGCCGTGACAGAGTGGAAGTCGAAGTGCTGGCAAAGGGCGGTTTGTTTCAGAAAGCAGAAGTAAAAGTCACCGTAATCGAAACCGCGGCAACGCTTGCCGAAGATTTTGTCAACGGTATACTCGAAAAAATGGGTCTGGTTTCCCGCGCGACGGCGGTTGAAACGGACGGCACGGTCACCGTTACGGTGAGCGGAGAGGACAGCGGTACCGCGATAGGATACCGCGGCGAAGCGCTTGACGCAATCCAGTTCCTTGCCCGCACTTACCTCAATCAGGAAAAACAGTCGTCGGCAAAAGTCGTCATCGACTGCGAGAACTACCGCGAAAAGAGAAGAGAAACTCTCACCGCGCTTGCGCTCCGACTTGCCGAAAAGGCGCACCGCACCTGCCGCAAAGTCGTTCTCGAACCGATGAACCCCTTTGAACGTCGCATAATCCACAGCGCATTGCTGGACAGCGAAATAGCAGAAACTCATTCCGAAGGCGAAGACGCACAAAGACACGTCGTCATCGTTCCGAAGGGAGTGGAAATAAAAGAAGACAGACGCCCGAGAAACGGACGTCGCGAAGGCGGACGCCGCGACCGCAACGACAGACGCGGCGGCAAATTCGACGGCAAGAAAGATTTCCGCGCTTCCCGTGACGACGACCGCAGACGCGAAGACCGCAGAGAAAGACGTCCCCGCACGGAAGAGGAAGAAGTCCCCGACGGAAGAGAGTATCGCGGCTATTACACCGACTCTTTCACCAAACAGGAAGCGCCGAAGAGCGGACCTCCCAAATTCAAGAGTTTCGGGGGCACCAAGAAATTCTGATATGAGCACGATAGCAGCCATTTCAACGCCCGTAGGGGCAGGTGGTATCGGTATAATCCGTGTGTCCGGCGAGGACGCATTGAGGATAGCCGATGCCATTTTTGTTTGCAAGGGCAAAGGCGGGACAGCGGAAAAACTTTCCGCAAACCCGTTGAAACTCTGTTTCGGCGATTTTGTCGCCGAGGATTTCCGCGACCGTGGATATGCCGTGTATTTCCCCGCCGACAAAGCGTACACGGGCGAAACGACGGTTGAGTTCTATCTTCACGGGGGCGTGCGCGTAATGCGCGGCGCGCTCGACGAAATAATAAAACGCGGGGCGCAACCCGCAGGGAAAGGCGAGTTTACAAAACGCGCGTTCCTGTCGGGCAAGATGTCGCTTGCCGACGCGGAAGGCGTAGCCGATATGATAAACGCCGAAAGTGCGGCGGGACTGCGGGCGGCATACAGGCTTATGGACGGAAGCGTAAGCCGCAGAATAAACGCGATAGCCGACGCATTGCTCGACGTAATCACGGGACTTGAAGCCGTTCTGGATTATCCCGACGAAACGGAAGACGAAGTTCTTCCCCCGCTCGAAGCCGAACTCGAAGCCGTGCTTGCCGACATCAACGGACTGCTTGCAACGGCAAGGCAGGGCAGAATTGCAAAACACGGAATAACGGCTGTGCTGGTCGGAGCACCCAACGCGGGCAAATCTTCGCTTATGAACGCTTTGCTCGGCGAAGACCGCGCGATAGTGACGGATATAGCGGGCACGACGCGCGACACGCTGGAAGGCAGTTTCGAGTGCGACGGCGTGAGAGTCAACCTGATTGACACGGCGGGACTGCGCGAAAGCGACGACGTAGTTGAAAGCGAAGGTATAGAAAGAGCGGTCAAAGCCGCAAAAGGTGCGGACGTTGTTATGAGAGTTGTTGACACAACGGCACCCAACCCCGACTTTTCCGCGTACGATTTCGAGGGCGTCAGACAGTTTACGGTGCGCACGAAATGCGACCTAACAAGTTACGCCTGTCCCAGAATGTACGGGTGCTTTGCTGTCAGCGCAAAAGACAATGTCGGCATTGACGGACTGCGCCGCGCGCTTGCCGCGCTGTATGCGGAAGGCACCGTTGAAGGCGGAGAGATAATAACGTCGGAAAGACACGTTTCGGCACTTTACCGTGCAAAAAACGCAATTGAAAGCGCGATTGTGTCGGTTGGTGGTACGGTTGACTGTACGCTTATCGACCTCAGGGAAGCGTATGACGCGCTCAGTGAGATAACGGGCAGAACGGCAACCGAAGCCGTCGTCGACAACATTTTCAGCAAGTTCTGCGTGGGCAAATAAAGCAGAAATTCTGCGGCAAAGCAGCAGCCGAGCGGACAGTATAGAGCGTGCGGAAACCGCACGGGAAATAGGTTTTCGGTAAATTATGGAAAAATTCGATATCGTAGTCGTAGGCGGCGGACACGCAGGTGTCGAAGCCGCGCTTGCATCGGCAAGGACGGGACACAGCACTCTTATGCTGTGCCTCGATTTCGGCACGGTTTCGATGATGGCGTGCAACCCTGCGATAGGCGGCACGGCAAAAGGTCATCTTGTGCGCGAAATAGACGCGCTCGGCGGCGAAATGGGACTTGTCGCCGACAGGTCGCTCGTTCAAATCAAAATGCTGAATACGGCAAAAGGACCCGCGGTGTTTTCGCTGCGCGGACAGCAGGACAAGAAGCTTTATCAGGTCGAAATGATGAAAGTTTTACGTTCCACGCCCAATCTCACCGTGCGCGAAGGCGAAGGCGTAGCCGTGCTCACGAAAGACGGGACGGCTTGCGGGGTGCGGCTTGCGGACGGCGAAGAAATCGCCGCGCGTGCAGTTGTGCTGGCAACGGGCGTATATCTCAACGGCAAAGTCATAATCGGGGAGTACTCCAAAAGTTCGGGACCGTCGGGCTATGCTCCCGCAACGGGACTTACGCAAAGCCTGATTGACCTCGGTTTGCCCGTCAGACGTTTCAAGACGGGAACTCCTGCGCGAATTTACCGCGACTCTATCGATTTTGACGAAATGGAGATACAGCGCGGCGAAAACACGGACAGATTTTCCTTTATGTCGCCGCATTCGGTTTTTGAAGAAGAACCGTGTTATCTAACGTATACCAATTCCCGTACGCACCAAATCATACTCGACAACATTCACCGCAGTCCGCTTTACAACGGAAGCATTAGCGGTATAGGTCCCAGATACTGTCCTTCCATCGAGGACAAAATCATGCGTTTCTGCGACAAGGAAAGGCACCAGATTTTCGTCGAACCCGAAGGATTGCACAGCGACGAAATGTATATTCAGGGCATGAGCAGTTCGCTCCCGCACGACGTGCAGGAAAAAATGTACAGAACGCTCCCCGGACTTACGCATTGCAGATTTGCAAAGTACGCTTACGCCATAGAATACGACTGCATCGACCCGCTGTCGCTTTATCCCACGCTTGAAAGCAAGGTCGTGAAAAACCTGTATCTTGCAGGACAGCTCAACGGAAGCAGCGGCTATGAAGAAGCGGCGGCGCAGGGGCTTATGGCGGGATTGAACGCAAGCCTGCGTCTTGACGGCAGAGAACCTTTCGTTCTCGGCAGGGACGAGGCGTACATAGGCGTTTTGATTGACGACCTCGTGACCAAAGGTACCAACGAACCGTACAGAATGATGACGGCGAGAGCGGAGCACCGCATAAAACTCCGACAGGACAATGCGGATATGCGCCTTACGGCAAAAGGCTACGCGCTCGGGCTTGCCACGGAAGAGCGCATGCGTCGTACGGAAAAGAAAAAGGCGGAAATCGAGCGAGTGCTTGGTGCCGCCGATACTGTGCTGCCTCGTGACAAGGCTGCGGAACTGCTCGAAAGAATAGGCGAACCAATGCCGCAGAAACCGCCGACGTTCGGCGATATGGCACGTCGTCCCGCGGTAAGCGGCGAAGACCTCAAAGAATTCTTGCCTTTCGAGTGTTCGGACGAGGCGTTGTCCGCCGCGGTTGTGGAACTGAAATACGAGGGTTACCTCAAAAAACAGGAAAGCGCAATCAACGAACAAAAACGACTTGAATCCCGCGAACTTCCCGCGAATATAGACTATTTCTCGATAAAAGCCCTGCGCCTCGAAGCGCGGCAGAAACTCGACAAAGTGCGTCCCCTCAATCTGGGGCAGGCGTCGCGTATATCGGGTGTTTCGCCCGCCGACATTGCCGTGCTTATCGTCTGGCTCAACAAAAAATAATTTTAACGATTTTCGCCGAAAGCAAAGCTGTTAAATCACAATATAACCCGATTGAGAAAAATCGTATATGCAAAGAGCGCAGAGTCGAAACTCTGCGCTCCTTGCTATGATAAGGGGGAAAATTATGAGCTGGTTCAGAATCAAGTGTTGTTCTTGATTACGTTTGCATAATAGCACTTGTATTATATGCTGTCAAGCGGTTTTTGTAAAAAAATAAAAAATTTTTTCAAATGCCGCAAAAAAACGCCACAAAAGCGACAATCAAAACCAAAAATAAATTGCAGTTTTGTAAGTTTTGTTGCAAACGTTGCCTGTGGCTGACACGAAAAAGCTACTAAACAGTGGCTTTTTGCTCAACAGGTGTCAAAAAACCGTTGTTCGGATTTGTAAACAAATAATTTTCAAAAAATTTTTTCACCGCGGCAGAAACTTAAAAATCGCTTAAAATAACGGCAAAACGGAGTTTGCGAGGAAAAAGTCCGACAAATTTCGGGTAGTTGGCTGAAAAAAGCGGGTTCGGCAAGTGACGGAAACAGATAAACAGGGCAGATTATGCGAAAAGCGAGAACGGATTTTGCGGTTTGCAATAACGCGTGCCGTAAAATCCGTTCGGTTAGAATGCTGTTTTTGTCAAAAGTTATTGTTTGTCCGTGCGTTTCGGTTTGACAAGACGGAATGGCTTTTGTTTTTCAGGCAAGATAGGCGATTGCGCTTTCGGCGGCTATCGCTCCGTCCGCCGTTGCCGTCACAACCTGGCGCAAAGTTTTTTTGCGAATGTCGCCTGCTGCAAAAACGCCTTGCAGGTTGGTGCGCATTGCGTCGTCTGTGATTACGTATCCGTTTTGGTCGAGTTCGACGCCCGTAAGTCCTTCCGACGCGGGTTTTTGTCCGACCGCGACGAAAAGTCCGTTGCAGTCCACGCGTTCGGTTTCGCCTGTTTTTACGTTTTTGACGAGTACGGCTTGAAGTTTATTGTCGCCGACGAGTTCGGTGACCACGGTGTCCCAAAGAATTTTCACGTCCGACGACTTGATTTTGTCGGAGAGTACGGCGCTTGCGCGCAGAGCGTCGCGGCGGTGAATGAGATACACTTCCGACGCGAAATTTTTGAGATAAAGCGCGTCTTCGACCGCCGTGTTTCCGCCGCCCACAACGGCAACGGGTTTGCCTTTGAAAAACGCGCCGTCGCAGGTCGCGCAATAGGATACGCCGCCGCCGATAAACGCATTTTCGCGTTCGACTCCGAGAGTGCGGGGCAGTGCGCCCGTCGCGATTATTACCGTTTTGCCTTCCAGCGTTCCCGAATATGCGGTTTTCACCGTTTTGACGTCGCTTTGCAGGTCGAGTTCCGAGGGTATGTCGTAGACGAATTCCACGCCGAGGTTTTCGCATTGGGATTGCATAAGCGAAGTGAGTTCGAAACCGCTTATATTTTTGAAACCGGGATAGTTTTCTATTTCCGCGGTGAGCGCCGCTTGTCCGCCTACGGCTTTGCTTTCGACGATAACCGTTTTCAGCCCGCCGCGCGCCGCGTATATTCCCGCCGTAAGTCCCGCGGGACCCGCTCCCAGAATTATGACGTCGTACATAATTTACCTCGTTTCGGAATTTTTTTCAGTATATCCATATGCTGCGATTTCGTCAACTTTTTTATGCGTGGACAAAAAATCCTTTACAAACTGATAAAGTAAATTTATAATACTAATTCATAAAGGTTAATTATTTGGCGCGTACGGGCGCGCTAAAGCCCGTTTGTGCCGAGTACAGGAAGGATTGAATGCAATACACCGATATTTCCCAGATTTTGCAAAACGGTGAAAAATTCGTAAACACCGAAGTCAAGGTGGCGGGCTGGGTGCGCACTGCGCGCGACAGCAAAACCATGGCGTTTCTCGCTCTCAACGACGGCACTTCTCTCAAACATTTGCAGATTGTCGTGAACAAAGCCGAATTCGACGCGGCGGCTCTTTCTCCCTGCCTCAAAAACGGGGTTTCGGTCGAGGTTGAAGGCGTGGTCGTTCCCGCAGTCGTCAATCAGGGCGAATACGAAATCAACGCAACTTCGCTCGCGCTGCTCGGCGATTGCCCGCAGGATTATCCTCTCCAAAAGAAATATCACAGTCTGGAATTCCTGCGCACCGTTCCTCATCTGCGCGTCCGTACAAACACGTTCAACGCAATGCTGAGAGTAAGAAGCAAGATAAGTTTTGCTCTTCACCGTTATTTCCAGCAAAACGGATACGTGTACATTCACACTCCGATAATCACGGGCAGCGACTGCGAAGGCGCAGGCGAAATTTTCCGCGTGACGACCAACACTTACGCCGACGCGAAAACCGCGAAGGACGAAGCGGAGTACATCGCAAACGACTTTTTCAGACGCAAAGCGGGACTTACCGTTTCGGGACAGCTCGAAGGCGAAGTCGCGGCAATGGCAATGGGCAAGATTTACACGTTCGGTCCCACGTTCCGTGCGGAGAACAGCAACACGCCCCGTCACGCCGCGGAGTTCTGGCAGATTGAACCCGAAGTTGCGTTTGCAAAACTTCCCGACATCATCAAAATCGCGGAAGGCATGATAAAGTTCGTCATCAAAGCCGTGCTCGACGAGTGCCCGGACGAAATCGATTTCTTCGAAAAGGCGTTTGAAAAAGGTCTTCGCGAAAAGCTCGAAAAGGTTGTGTCCAGCGACTTTGCCGTGGTGGATTACACCGACGCAATCGAAATGCTGAAAAAAGCCGACGTACAGTTTGCGTATCCCGTTGAATGGGGGCTCGATTTGCAGACCGAACACGAACGTTACATCACCGAAAAGATTTTCAACAAACCCGTGTTCGTCATCAACTATCCCAAGAAAATCAAGAGTTTCTATATGAAACAGAACGACGACGGCAAGACCGTCGCGGCAACAGACCTGCTTGTGCCCGGTGTCGGCGAAATTATCGGTTGCAGCGAGAGAGAAGCCGATTACGACAAACTCAAATCCGCTATGGTCGAAAGAGGCATGAACCTCGACGATTACACGGGGTATATGGAACTCCGCAAGTACGGCACCGTGCCTCACAGCGGTTTCGGTCTCGGACTGGAAAGAATTATGATGTACGTGACGGGCATCGGCAACATTCGCGACGTACAGCTTTACAGCCGCACGACGGGCGACCTCATGGCTTAAAACTTACCGAAAAAGGAGAGAATATGTACAACCTTATCCTTCCCAAAAATTACAATCCCAGAATGAGCGTACGCGAAACCGAAAAGGCAATCAAGTTCGTCAAAGACGCTTTCCAGCGCAACTTTGTCAGGAACTTCGGTTTCGAACGCGTTTCCGCGCCTCTGTTCGTGGTGAGCAAATCGGGTGTTAACGACGACCTCAACGGAGTGGAAAGAGCGGTGCGTTTCGACATTCTGGAACAGGACGGCAGGGAGGCGGAAATCGTTCATTCGCTTGCCAAGTGGAAGAGAATGGCTCTCAAAAAATACGGCTTCCGCGAAGGCGAAGGACTGTATACGGATATGAACGCAATACGTCGCGACGACAAATGCGACAATACGCACTCCATATACGTCGACCAGTGGGACTGGGAAATGGTAATCGGAAAAGAACAGCGCACCCCCGAATTTCTGAAAATGGTGGTTTCGCGCATAGTCGGCGCAATCGTCGATACTCTCGAAGAAACGAAGAAAGCATTTCCCGTCATCGACCTTAAACTCAAACGCGAAGTCACTTTTATCACCACGCAGGAACTTCTCGACCGTTACCCCGACCTTGACGGACACGGCAGAGAAACGGCGGCGGCGAAAGAGTACGGCACGGTGTTCCTTATGAACATCGGCGGCGCACTTACCAACGGCAAACCCCACGACGGCAGAGCCCCCGACTACGACGACTGGACTTTGAACGGCGACATACTTTTCTACGACGAAATCTTGGGCGAAAGCCTCGAAATCTCGTCGATGGGTATTCGCGTCGACGCGGCAAGCCTTGTCCGTCAGCTGGAAATCGCGGGAGCAAACGAACGCTTGTCGCACGAATATCACAAACAGATTATGGCGGGCGAACTTCCGCTCACCATCGGCGGCGGCATAGGACAATCCAGACTTTGTATGCTGCTTCTGCAAAAGGCGCACGTCGGCGAAGTGCAGGTCAGCCTGTGGCCGGACGAAATGCGCGAACGCTGCGATGCGGCGCAAATAAGACTTCTTTAATACAAAACAGAACGATAAACCGCTTATTGCGGACAAAAGAGGTAATATGGAACTCAGAACTCACAATTGCGGAGAACTCAGAGAAAGCAACGTCGGACAGAAAGTCAAACTGTCGGGCTGGCTTGCAAGTACGCGCGACCTGGGCGCGGTAATCTTTTTCGTACTGCGCGACTTTTACGGATATACGCAGGCGGTGGCAAGCACGGAAGAACAGAAAGCGCTTGTCCGCTCCATTCCCAGAGAGTCCACCGTGTCCGTAGAAGGTACGGTCATTCTAAGAAGTTCACCCAATCCCGATATGCCTACGGGTATGATTGAAATTCAGCCCGAAAAAATCGAAGTTCTCGGCAGATGCTACGAGCAGCTTCCCTTTGAAATCGCAACGTCCACGCAGTCCAGAGAAGACACTCGTCTGCGTTACCGTTTCCTCGACCTGCGCAATCCCGACGTCAAGTCCAAAATCGTGTTCCGCGCAAAGGTCGTGAGCTGGCTCAGAAGAAAGATGACGGATATGGGCTTCCTCGAAATCACGACGCCCATACTTACAAGTTCTTCCCCCGAAGGCGCGCGCGACTTCATCGTGCCGTCCAGACTGCACCCCGGCAAATTCTATGCATTGCCGCAAGCTCCGCAACAGTACAAACAGTTGCTCATGGCTTCGGGTTTCGACAGATATTTCCAGATTGCACCCTGTTTCCGTGACGAAGACGCAAGAGCGGACAGAAGCCCCGGTGAATTCTATCAGCTTGACACCGAGATGTGTTTTGCGACGCAGGAAGACGTTTTCGCGGTTATGGAAGAAGTGCTCACGGGCGTGTTCTCGGAGTTCAGCGACTGGAAAGTCGACAAAGGACCTTACCGCAGAATCAAGTATTCGGACGCGATGCGCGATTACGGCACGGACAAACCCGACCTCCGCAACCCGCTCATAATAAAAGACGTAACCGACATTCTGACGGGCAAAGCGCCGTTCTTCGAAGAAGGCAAGAAAATCAAAGCGATTGCCGTTGACGGGTTTAATCAGACGCGCAAGTTCATCGACGCGCTTGCCGAGAAATGCAAACTCAACGGCGCAAGCAATATGTACTGGTTCAAACTCGACGAGAAAGGCGAACTCGCGGGCGGCATTTCTAAATTTGCCGCGGACTGCAAAGACGCACTCGTCGAAAGACTGTCCCTCAAAGCGGGTACGTTTGTCGGCATAATCGCCGAAAGCAAGGACGCCGAAAAACAGGCGGGCTATCTCCGCACGGAACTCGGCGTAGGGCTTGACCTGCTCGAAAAGAACGCGTACCGTTTCTGCTGGATAGTCGACTTCCCGATGTACGAATACGACGACGAAGGCAACCTCACTTTCTGCCACAATCCGTTCAGTATGCCGCAGGGCGGTCTTGACGCGCTCAACAACATGAACCCGCTCGACATTCTCGCGTATCAGTATGACAGCGTAGTCAACGGCGTCGAACTTAGCTCGGGCGCGGTCAGAAACCATGAACCCGCAATTATGGAACGCGCGTTCGAAATAGTGGGTTACGGCAAAGACGTCATCGAACAGAAGTTTTCCGCGCTGTACAACGCGTTCAAGTTCGGTGCGCCTCCTCACGCAGGCATTGCCCCCGGCGTGGACAGAATAGTTATGCTGCTTGCCCAAGAACCCAATATCCGCGAAGTCATCGTTTTCCCGATGGACAGAAACGCACGCGATATACTTATGGGCGCGCCTTCCGAAGTCACCGAAAAGCAGTTGCGTGACGTTCACATCAAACTCGACCTTCCCAAGGAAGAGGAAAAGAGCGAATAGGAACAGCACCCGACAATCCGTTTTGCTTTGACGCGCGGGGCGCGGAAAGGCGGACGGAAAAGAGCGGTTGCAAGGATTGACGGACAGCCGAAAGCTGCGGCAAAGTCGTTTGCCGATTGCAGATTAAGCGGCACGCAAAGACGCCACGCAACATTAACGTGTGCGCGTATGGGCGTGCGAGGTTGTCAAATCCGACAAAATGCATTATAATTGCGGTGCGCAAAGCGTCTTATAGGCGCGGAGCGTTCACCGAGCTATCAAGGTCCCGAAAGGACAGGAGAAATTTATGAACAAGAAAAGAGCAATTTCCGTTTTGGCGCTGATTGTTGTGCTGGCACTTGCAGTCGGCATTCTGGTTGCCTGCAACCATTACGAGTGGAATTCCGTCGGAATGGGCGAAAGCGGCGCGAACGTCGTATCCAACGGCGGTTACGTTGTCGAGCAGGGCAAATACGTTTATTTCATCAACGGATACGTCGGCGACAACGACAACAACGAGTGGGGCACTCCCTACAAGCAGAGCATTATGCGTGCAGAGAAGAACGCCGACGGTACAATCAACAACGATACCGCGGTGGTCGTCGTGCCCAAGAGCATATACAACAAGAGTGTGAACGGCGGTTTTGCCATTTACGGTGACTGGATTTATTATGCCACTCCCAACAACGAAAAGGACAAGAACGGCACCCCCAGCACCACGCACACCGACTTTATGCGCACTAGAACGGACGGCGCCATCACCCAGCGTATAGGCACCATCAACTCCCGTGAAAGCGAATATCTGTTCACCCCCACCCGCGTGCTTTATCGCACCAATACGTCCACCGTTTACTACTTCGATTTCTCCGGAATGCGTACGGACAAATCCCTTGACAACGGCAAAGGCGTGACAAGCGGCACTCTCATCGAAAACGCAAGCAGCATTATGTGGGGTTACGACGCAGACTGGGCAGTGAACGCCGGTACGGTCGTATCCGATTACGTCTTCTACACCGAAACGATAACGGGCGACGACAGCTACAAACACTACAACAACCTCTGCGCAATCAAGTATGACGGAAGCGACAAGAGAGTTCTTGCCACGATAGACTCCTATCTTGCGGAAGGCGAAGACGACGTCAACAACTATCAGAAAGTTTTCACGTTCGCGCTCGGCGACATATATTTCGAGAACGACGACACCGTGACGCTGTATTACAGCAAATCCATTTACGAAAACGCCGCGGCGTCCAATGTGGGACTTTACAGCAACACTTTCAGCGTTAAAGATGGTTTTTCCGTCGCAAACGAGAAGAAAGTGACGTCCAACAACCTGACTGCTTTCTACGCGCTCGGCGGAGATAAAGGCGTACTTGCCGCAAAGGACAGCAACCTCTATCTTCTCAACGGAACGGACAATTACAGTGACGCCAACCTCGTTGTCGGCGGCGAACGTTCCGCAACCGTGCAGGGCGTCGTAGGCGACTATGTCTACTACACTGTCAGCAATTCGACCGCACTCTACCGCATCAACCTCGTCAAAGGAACGGGCAGCAGCCCCAACGAAGACACGGTCATCAAAGAGGGCGTCAAGTCCGATTGGCTGAGCATCGAATTTATCGGCAACAGAGTTTACTTCTTCAACACCGAAGATTACAGCTATGTGAACTACGTCGACCTTGACAAATTCACGGGCGACGAACTTGCTCCCACGCTTGTCGGCAAGATGACGCAGGCTGACCTCGAAGCAAAAGAAAAAGAGGAAGAAGAAAACGAAGACAAGGAATAACACCGACGCAAACGAAAAGGCGGATTCGCTCCGCCTTTTTTGTTAATAATCGGAAAGCGGCAAAAGACGGAAAAGCGTATTTCGGCGTATTAGGTACGGCACGGCACGGCGGATTATATTCGTCGGAAACAATGCGGATAAATTAGGATACGCGCAGGTATACGTGTCGCACACGTGCGCATTATACGCGTGAAAGAGCAGTCGCACAGCCAAACAGTTTAACGGAAACAATCGCCGACACTTAACGGAGGGTATATGTCAACCGTACTCGTAACGGGAGGTAGCCGAGGAATAGGAGCCGCAACCGTAAGGGCTCTTGCTGATAGATACAACGTCGCATTCACCTACAATGCGTCGGAGTCCGCCGCGCTTGCGCTCGAACAGGAACTTGCGGGCAAAGGAGGCGTCAAGGCGTTCAGGTGCGACGTGTCCGACTCCGCGTCCGTCAAAAAAGCCGCGGACGAAATAAGAAAAAGGTTCGGTGCGGTGGATATGATTGTCAATTCGGCGGGCATAGCCGAAAAAGGACTGTTTCAGGATATAACGGACGAAGAGTGGCGAAAGATTTTCGCAGTCAACGTCGACGGAACGTTTTACGTCACGCGCGAGTTTCTGCCCGATATGATAAGCAGGCAGAGAGGCGCGATAGTCAACGTGTCGTCCGTGTGGGGTGTTGTCGGTGCAAGCGTGGAAACGGCATACTCCGCGACAAAAGCCGCGATTATCGGTCTTACGAAAGCGCTTTCGAAAGAAGTCGCGCCGTCGGGCATAACCGTCAACGCTGTGGCTCCCGGCGCCGTCGATACGGATATGATGAACTGCTATTCGGCGGAAGAAAAGGCGGAAATCTGCCGTGATATACCGCTGGGAAGAATGGCAACGGCAGACGAAATCGCAAAGGCGATAGTTTTTCTGCTCGAAAACGGATACGTCACGGGGCAGGTGCTCACGGTTGACGGCGGTTTTGCGGGATAACCTCGGGAGGGAATTATGTCAGACGACCGCATTTTCAAAAACGTCGAATTTCAGACGCAGACGTCGGGCGAAGCGGAATTCGAAGCTTCCGACGATTATGCCGAGTTCGGCGGCGAACCTCTGGTCGGCGAATCCGAAACGGCAAAACGTATAGCCGAAGCGGGTGAGTTCTGCGGAAAAATGGTAGGCGAACTTGCCGATTATGCCGACGCGCTCACTGCGACGGCAGAGGAAACGGCGTGCGCGCGTTTCATACGCGACGAACTTTCACCGCTTGCCGACACCAGAATGGAAGCCTTCAAAACTTCGCCGCATGCGGGCAGAATGTGCAGTGTTCTGCTTGCACTGGTGTATTTCATCGCGCTGTTTTGTTATCTCATTTCTTTTGCGGGGGGCGACGCATTCGGTATTGCAATGGTAGTCGTCGCGCTCATCGTTCTGGGCGGCGGCGGATTTGTAGCGGGCGCAATGTTCCTCGGCAACGGCAAATTCGTGAAAATTCTGCCCAAAAAAGTTTCATACAACGTATTCAGCGAGAGCAGACCTCAATCAGAACAACACGGCAACAAACTGCTTGTAATCGCATCCAACCACGATGCGGTAGCGGGTGCATACACTCCGAACTTCGACACCGTGCGCAAGGTCGTGTTCATAGTCGTGCCTGCGTCGGTTGTGCTGTTTTTGTTTTTCTGCGCAATCAAACTGGGCGTCGGTTCCAACGACGTAACCAAAGTAACGCTGCTTACCGTTTTCCCGCTTTTGACTTCGCTGACGGGCATAATCGCACTTGCGTTGCACTTTTCGCCTTTGCAGAAACACGCCCGCGAGAACAACAACGCAGGCACGGCGGTTGCAATGGCTTTGTACGAATATCTGCTCAAACACCCCGAAGTCCTGCCCGAAGACACGCGCGTTTGTTTTGTGTCGTTCGGCGGAGAAAACGCGGCGCACGGCGGGTCGCGCGCGTTTGCCGAGGCGCACCCCGAAGTAAACGGAGCCACCGCCATAGTAATCGGCGACGTGCTCAGCAGCGATTTCAGTCTTATACGGAAAGACGCGCTTCGCAACATAGTGCTTTCGCAGATTTCGCCGCCCGCAGCGCTTGCCGCGGCGGACAAGAACAACGTTGCGTGCGAACTTGCCGACAACGATATATTCAAGAGCAAACTCAATTCTCTGCACGGATTTTCCGCGTCTGCGCTTGCCGACGCAGGCTGTGACTGCGCGATGTTCGTGGCAAAGGATTATACGGAAAAGGGAAGGGAACTGAACAACGAAGATATGGGAAGGCTGTTTGTGCTGTCGCTCGGAACGGCTGTGACCATGACGGAGGAGAAATATGGCAAAAGGCAGTAAGGGCAAAAGAACCGCCGACGGGATTTCTGTCGGACAGCCCGATACGACCGCCCGCGAAAACGCGGCGGTTGAAAACGACAATATTACCGAAGACGCAATTGCCGACGCAACCGCAGTTGCGGAAAACGTAAACGCACAGGAAGAAAACGCCGAAAGCGAAACGGCAAGCGAAGCGGTAGCCGCGGGCGCAACGTGCGAAGCCGCGGAAAGTGCGGAGAATTGCGCGGAAGAGGTTGCGGAAAACGTGGCAGAAGAGGAAGAACAAACACAAACCGCGGGTTCTGATGCCGAAAACGACACGATGAAACCCGAGTTGTCGTGGAAATACGTTTTTTATCTTCTCAAAAAAGGCTTCAAAAGATATTTTATCGACGCGTTCACGGGAATGGCGCAGGGTTTGTTCTGCACGCTTATTGCGGGTACCATTCTCGGACAAATCGGAACGTGGATACAAGGCGCGGGAACAGATGCGGGCATTGCGGTAGGCGGCGGAGTCATTGCCGTTGCCAACATTGCCAAAATGCTGATGGGCGCGGGTATCGGCATCGGCATAGCGCATATGCTCAAAGCACCGAAGCTAGTTATGTTCACCGCGGCGGTGGCGGGATTTGTCGGCGCGTTCGGCGACGCGATAGTCGGCGGATTTACGGGCGGTTTTGTTGCCGACGGAGTAACGGCGGTGCTTGCGGGTGTAAAACCCGCGGCGCCCGGCAACCCCATCGGTGCATACGTCGTTGCCGTTCTTGCCATCGAAGGCGGCAGACTTGTGGCGGGCAGAACGAAAGTGGATATAGTTGTCGTTCCGCTTGTGATGTTCGTTGTTTGCTTGTTCGCGGTGTGGGTTGCATGGCCGTTCATTATGTTCGTAAACCTCATAGGCGAGGGCATTGCACTTGCAACCGCGGCAACTCCCGCGATTATGGGTATCGTCATCGCCGTTGCAATGGGCATACTGCTTACGCTTCCGACTTCTTCGGCGGCAATCTGGCTTGCGGTGGCGTCGCCCGTTATTACGGGATTTGCGGCGGGAACGGTTGCGTTCGAAACCTACGACGCCATGTTGCTCGCGGGCGGCGCGGCAATGGTAGGCTGCTCGGCGCATATGGTCGGTTTTGCCGTTCAGAGTTTCCGCGAAAACAAATGGGGCGGACTTATCGCACAGGGACTGGGTACGAGTATGTTGCAGATACCCAACCTTATGCGTCACCCGATTATACTAGTTCCGCCTATCCTTGCAAGCATAGTCGTCGGACCTTTGTCCACTTGCGCGTTCCAACTCCGTTGCAACGCTGTCGGCGGCGGTATGGGAACGTCGGGGCTCGTCGGTATATTCGGTGCGATAGACGCGTCGACGGGCGTAATTCCCGATTGGAAACTTGCGCTCGGCATAGTGTTCTGTTGTTTCGTAATTCCCGCGGTCGTGTGTTTCGTGGCTTCGGAAATCATGCGCAAGCTCGGTTGGATAAAATTCGGGTATCAGTCGCTTGACCTTTGATTTTGTAATTTATCGAGAAAAGGAAAAATATGCTTATTTTTATCGCCCTTCTTCCAATCGGAGCAGGGCGGTTTTTTTTGCCGAAAAATTATAAACAATTAAACTATTTTTTATTAAGGTATTGACACGTTACCCATTATAAAGTATTATAATTATTAGTAATAGTTTAATCTTAAAGTAGTCGGTTTGTCGGACGTAAGGGAGCGTCTTTGCTCTGTCATTCGGACTGCGTAAAGGAGGAAGTTATGGACAATGTCACAAAAGCAAGGATTAACCTGTTCGCCGTTCTGCGCAACATAGAAGATCTTTGCGCTATGGATCCCGTATCCAAGGACCTTATCAAAGACGTCAAGCTCGGTGTTGAGTTCAACGTGCCCGAAGTGGGCAGTGCGGTGCTCAATTTCGCTGACGGCAAGTGCACTTTCACCAGAGGCAAGGGCAAATCCGCTCTCAAACTCTACTTCACTTCTCCCGAACACTTCAACAAACTCGTCGACGGAGAAAAAACCATTCCGATTTTCTACAACGTATTCAAAGTCGGTTTCCTGCTCAAAGAGTTCACCACTCTCGCGGAAAGACTGAGCTATTATCTCCAACCCGCTCCCGACAAGAAAGAAGAGTTGCTCAAAGACCCTCAGTACTTTGAGACCAACACCATTCTGACTGCTTACACCGCGTTTTATGCAATGTCCGAAATCGCAAACAGCGACTTCATCGGCAAAGCCATTGCAAAACGCATGCTCGACGGCGTAATCGCATGCGAAGTCAACGGCGGCCCCGCAATGAACATCACGGTCAAGAACCACAAGTTCGTCACCAACAAGGGCAAAGTCAAAGAGCCTCGCGCCACGATGATTTTCGGTGATATGCAGTTCGCACACGACCTTCTCAACGGCAAGACGTCCAGCTTTACCGGAATGGGCACCGGTCAATTCCAGGTTAAGGGCGCAGTCGAGATGCTCGAACAGATGGCAAAACTGCTGAGCCAGGTCAGCATCTATCTCGGTTAAGGAGGAAGCAGAAATGAACTTGAAATACGAACCCAAGAAAATATACGATGTAACAAAGAGCCAGGAAGCGTTCAAACGCGCGCTCAAAGTCGTCCCCGCAGGTATCTACGGTCACCTCGGACCTTCCGAAGGCTGCATGATTCCCGTCAGCTCTTATCCTCTGTTTATGTCCAAGGCGAAGGGCGCATACTTCTGGGATATTGACGGCAACAGATTCATCGACTATATGTGCGCATACGGCCCCAACTTCCTCGGCTACAACGACCCCGACGTCGACGCCGCGGCAATCGAACAGCTCAAAAAAGGCAACTGCGCAACGCTTACTTCCGAACTGCTCATCGACTTCGCGGAAGAAATGGTCAACACCATCAACATGGCAGACTGGGCGTTCTTCGCAAAGAACGGCGGCGACGCAACCAACTTCGCGGTCATGATTGCACGTGCATACACCAACCGCAAGAAAGTCGTGCTCGTCAGCGGTTACTATCACGGCGTTTCTCCTTGGATGCAGAAACTCGGATATGCGGGTATAACCGAAGAAGATATAGCAAACAACCTCTATATCGATTGGAACGCACCCGACCAGTTCGAAAAACTCATCAAGAAGTATCCCGGTCAGATTGCGGCACTCATCGCAACGCCTTACTATCATCCCACTTTCGTCGACAACCAGCTTCCTCCGGAAGGATACTGGCAGAAGATGCGCAAACTCTGCGACGATAACGGAATTATCCTTATCTTCGACGACGTCCGCGCAGGCTTCCGTATCGACATCAAGGGCAGTGACTATCACTACGGCATCAAATCCGATATTTCCTGCTTCTGCAAAGCAATCGCAAACGGCTACAACGTGTCGGCAGTCTGCGGCGTAGAAAAACTCAAAAACGCCACTTCCGACATCATGTACACCGGCAGCTACTGGCTGTCCGCAGTTCCTTTCGCGGCAGGTATCGCGACCATCAGAAAGGCAAAGGCGACCAATGCGGTCGAAGAGAACGCAAAGAAAGGCATCATGCTGACCGAAGGTCTTAAAGAAGTCGCAAAAGACAACGGTTTCGACCTGCGCGTAACGGGCGAACCCGCAATGTTCTATCTGCGTCTCGGCAACGACTATCCGTCCACCATTCTGCATCAGGAATGGGTCGCGGAATGCGTCAAGCGCGGCGTATTCTTCACCTCTCACCACAACCACTTCATCAACGCGGCACTTACCAAAGACGATATGCAGTACACTTGGGAAGTCGCAGACGAAGCATACAAAGTGGTCAGAAAGAACCATCCCGACGCAAAATACATCTAAATCAACACAAATAAGAAAACGCTCCGCATATGCGGGGCGTTTTTTGTTTCAAATATTTTTGGCGACGCGGTAGGTTCTTAGACGTAGTAAGTTTCGGCGAGACAGTAATAAATAGACAAAAGCAATTCAATCGGACAAAAGCAAACGGAGCCTTGCGGCCCCGCTTGCTCTCGGACAAGTCCGAAAAAGAGTCAGTATTGAGAGGTAATTATTATTTGAAGTAACGGTTGAGCAGTCCTTCGAAGGCTTTGCCGTGACGTGCCTCGTCGCGTGCCATTTCGTGAACGGTGTCGTGAATTGCGTCGAGGTTTTCTTCTTTCGCGCGTTTTGCAAGTTCGAATTTGCCTTTGGTTGCGCCGTTTTCGGCTTCGATTCTCTTTTCGAGGTTGACTTTGGTGCTGGGGGAGACCATTTCGCCGAGCAGTTCGCAGAATTTTGCGGCGTGTTCCGCTTCTTCGAGAGCGGCTTTTTCCCAGTACAGGCCGATTTCGGGATAACCTTCGCGGTGTGCGACTCTGCTCATTGCAAGGTACATACCGACTTCGGTGCATTCGCCTTCGAAGTTGGCGCGGAGGCCTTCCATGATATCAGCGGGTGCGCCTTGCGCAACACCGACCACGTGTTCTGCCGCCCAGACTTTTTCGCCTTCGACGACTTTCGTGAATTTCTCTCTGGGTGCTTTGCACTGAGGGCACTTTTCGGGTGCTTCTTCACCTTCGTAAACATAACCGCATACTGAACACACAAATTTTGCCATAACTTTTTCTCCTTTAACCGTAGTTTCTTGATTGTTAATTTTGTCGGCAGGGTTGCCGTTGGTTTTCTTGTTGTCAACGCGCTCGAAATCCTGCGCGCCGTGTTTGCATATCGGGCAGACAAAGTCCGCGGGGAGTTTGCCTTTGTGGACGTATCCGCACACCTTGCACACCCATACTTCCTCGTCTTCCGCGTTTGCCTGAACGACGGGTTTGGGTTTTATGTCGCTTTGATAGTAAGCGTAGGTCAGCTCTTCGCCGCTGTCGACCAGCGCAACCGTGGCTGTCGGCTCGGCTACGAACATCGTGTGAGTGCCGAAGTCGATTTTGTCGACGACCTTCATTTCAAAGTAACCGAGAGTGCCTTCTGTCGGGACATAACAGCCGTTCGACGCTTTGACCGTCGGAATGTCGGCAAACTTGTCGACGTCTTTTCCGCTTCTCATGCCGAAACCTTTAATAAGGTCGAATGCCGTCTTTTTAGAAAGCACCGCCACGGCGAATTTACCGCTTTTGACGATGAGGTCGTGCGTGAAATTCTGTTTGTTTACGGTCACGGAAAATCTCTCGGGGGTGGAAGTCTGTTGGGCGAGGGTGTTTATCATACATCCGCCGCGTTTGCCGTCGGCTTCCGAAGAGAGAATATACAGACCGTAACTGATTTTGAAGAGCAGGTTCATAATTTCTTCTCCTTACATACAGGGCATAAGCCCTTGAAAATTATTTCGGCTTCTTCGATTTGAAGATCGCCGTGATTTTGTGCCGTTCTTTTCAGAAACTCGTTTTCGCAGGCTTCGACGTCCTGAACCGTTCCGCATTCCGTACAAACGAAATGTGCGTGGCAGCGTGTGGTTTTGTCAAACCTTGACGGTGCGTTCGGCACGGAGATTTCTCTCACTTTGCCTTCGTCAATCAGCCCTTTCAAAACTCTGTACACGGTGCCCAGACTGACTGCGGGAAGTTCCTCCCGAACCCTTGCGAAAATCGTTTCGGCAGTCGGATGGTCGCATGCGTCCAGTACGACGCGCTCTATCGTCGCTTTCTGTCTGGTGTTCCGTTTCGAAACTTCCTGCATACGCCCTCCTTTTGTTTTAATGTGCATTATTGATAATCGTTATCATTATTATATTTGCTGCGGTCGGTTTTGTCAAGCACGAAAAACAAAAATTTTCGTCGGATTTTGAAAAATCGGCTTGTTTTGCGCTTTATGTTGTAAAGAGCAGTCCACGGTCGGCGCAAGAGCGGTTTTGAAATGTTGCGCTGGCGCGAGCGAATGCGGGAGAGCATACGAATTTAAAACTATTTGCGCGTACGGGGCAGAGGGGAAACACAAGCAGAACAGTGAATAAGAATTAGCGAGGTCGGTGGCACCGAAGTCGACGGCTGTTTCCGCGGGGTTTCCGAAGTTCTCGAAAGGGCATAAAAAAACGCCGCGTTGCCGCGGCGTTTTTTATTGTTGTTATTTCTTGGGTGCAGGAACGAGCATTGCCTGACATTTGGTCATGATGTCGTTGAACTGAACCGCATAGCTGTCGCCCGCGCCGATGATGGTCACGCAACCTCTTGCAACGGATTCGACAAAGTCGTATCTGTTGGTGAGAACTGCGAGGCAGTCGTCGGGAGTGGGGAATTTGAACAGAACGAAAGGATATTTTCTTTCGCCGTTACCGGCTTTGGATTTGCCCATCTTGACGCGGAGGTAGGACTTGATTTCGGGGTAGAGTTCCTTGCCGTTTGCGTCGAGGGTGGGACCGACGATGAACTGGTAGGTTCTGTCGGGCTGTTTGAGAGTCCACTCAGCCATGGTAGGCCAACCTTCTTTGTTTGCCGTAGAAAGAGCACGGGTGATGAGGAACAGGGAAAGTTTGACTTTGAGGTACTGTTCCCAGAGCTGGCTCTTGTCGGGATTGTAGGAAGGCATTGTCTTGGTGAGTTCCAGCATGAGGAAGAGGAACTTCAAGGTGACGGGGTTGGCGATGTTTTTGAGAAGGGGGCTCACTATGCCGAGCATTTCGACGGGGGAGCTTCCTTTGAACACGCCGAGCAGGCTCTTGATGGACTTGAAGTACATTTTGACGACTTTGAGTCCTTCGTATTTGCTGCCGTCTGCCATTTCGATGAAGCCGGGGTATTCGCCCTGGAAGACTTTGAAGCGTTTGCCGTAGGAAGATTTAGCAGCCATGTCTTCGGTGAGGAAGACGATGTAGCAGGCTACGGGGTTTGCATCGTCTGCGGCGCGAAATTCCACGACGGCGTTTACTTTTTCAAACTTCTTTGCGTATTTCGCGTCTTCTTCGAGAGGAATTCTGAGCGCGGGAAAGGCGGCGCTGAAGTATATTTTGGCAGTCAAGACGTCTTGTTCGCTTGCTCTCATAATACACCTCCTCTTAGTCTTCGTCGGACCAGTCGTCTTCTTCGATTTCTTTGCCCATCAACTCCATAACGGTTTCCATGATGCCCTGGCTGGAAAGTTTGTATTTTGCATACAAATCTTCGGGTTTGCCGATGGGACCGAACTCGTCGGGGATACCAATCTTGGTGAGAATGCATCTCTTACCCGATTGAGCAAGTACGGATGCGACTGCGTCGCCGAGGCCGCCGATGATGTTGTGTTCTTCGACGGTGACGATACGGCGGGTTTTGACAGCTGCTTCGATGATGGCTTCTTCGTCGATGGGTTTCAGGGTGTGCATGTTGATGACCTGAGCCGACACGCCCTGTTCGTCGAGCATTTCGCCTGCGATGAGAGCGTCACGGGTAGGAACGCCGCAGGAGATAATGGTGACGTCGTTGCCGTCTTTGAGCTGCATTGCTTTACCGATTTTGAATTCGTATTCGTCCTCGCTGTTGTGGAGGAGGGGTTCCATACCGCGACCGACGCGGAGATAGAAAGGACCGGGTACGTCGATGCAGGCTTTGATGGCGCTAGCGGTTTCGTAGGCGTCCGCGGGGATAACGACGGTCATGTTGGGGATAGCGCGCATGATGGCGAAGTCCTCGATGCAGTGGTGGGTAGAGCCCGCCGCGCCGAAGGAAACGCCGCCGTGGGTTGCGATGACCTTAACGGGCAGTTTCTGATATGCGCAGTCCGTTCTGACTTGTTCGCCGCCGCGCAGGCACGCGAAGATTGCGAACGTGGAAGCAAAGGGGATAAAACCGACTTTTGCAAGACCTGCGGCAACGCCGAAAAGGTTTTGTTCCGCGATACCGACGTTGAAGAGTCTGTCGGGGAAAGCTTCACCGAGCAGACCGATGTTGGTGGATTTTGCAAGGTCAGCAGTTACACCGACGATGCGGGGGTCTTTGGCTGCGAGCTCGGCAAGCGTTTTGCCGTACATTGCGCCGGAAGACATTTTGTTTGCGTCATATACGTTCCAAGCAGTTCCCATAGTGTACCTCCTTAACCTCTTGCATTGATTTCGTCAAGATAGACTTTGAGTTCGTCTTCGTTGGCACCGAAAGAGCAGTAGTGGCTGGTGGGTTTGCCTTCGAAGGACTTGATACCGAAACCTTTAACGGTGTCGGAAATGATGCAGACGGGGCCTTCGGTTGCCCAGGCTTCGGCGAGAGCACGGTCGGCGTCGGCCATATCGTTGCCGTTGCATTTGATGACTTTGAAGCCGAACGCTTCGACCTTTTTGTCGAGGGGTTCGAGAGCCATGACCTTTTCGGTTTCACCGTCGATTTCGAGGTGGTTGCGGTCGATGATCCAGATGAGGTTTTTGAGTTTGAAGTGGGCAGCGGACATAGCGGCTTCCCAGTTGGAACCTTCCTGGCATTCGCCGTCGCCGGTCATAACGACGACTTTGCTGTTGATGTTTTTAAGTCTGAGACCCAAAGCCATACCGACGCCCATGGGGAGTCCGTGGCCGAGAGAACCGGTGGACGCGTCGCAGCCCTTGATTTTCTTGCTGTCGGGGTGCATACCGTATGCGGACTCGGTCTTGTTGAAGTTCTTCATAACCTCTTTGATATCGAGGAAACCTCTCATAGCGAGGCAGGGAACGTACGCGAGTGCGCAGTGACCTTTGGACATGATGAATCTGTCTCTCTCGTCCCAATCGGGGTTTTTGGGGTCGACGTTCAGATATTTGAAGTACAGCGCGATAAGCATATCGGCACTGGACATAGAACCGCCAACGTGTCCCGAAGTGGCATTGAACGTAGTCTGAGCGATATTCAGACGCAATTCTTTTGCCTTTGCTTTGAGCTCATCAATAGAAACATTGTTTGGCATTTTTTGCCCTCCTACATAATTTTCCTTTTTGCAACTATTGCGAAAAAATAGTTTACTGTTAAATTATAAGGCATAAGAATGGAATAGTCAATACCGATTTTGATTTATTAAGGATAAAGAATTGATATTAAATCTTTTGTGATAAAAGAGCGCACGAGAGCGCACGCGGGGCGCGAGCGAACACACACGCGCGTGCGAGAGCATAACATAGCAGTAAAAAGGCGGAGAAGGGAAAGACGGAGCAGAGAAAATCAAGTCGGAAATACAACAAATCGCAGGCAAACAGCAAACAACGGTTTTGTGCATATATCGCAAAAGCCGATGTTAAAATGCACAATATGGTTAGATAAACGCAGGGTTTTGCACTGATAAAAAATAAAGCGCGCAACGCTTTGTTGCGTTGCACGCTTAAAAACGACTTTGAGTGCCGATTGCAAATTACAAAACGGCTTTGAATTTTGCTTTGAGTTCGGATTTTCTTTCTTCCGTCAAAGTGTCGCCGTAAGCCTTGCAGCAGCGTTTTGCCGTTCTGATGAGGTCGGCGTCGCCCATTGCCGCAAGGTCGGTAAGTTTAAGGTTTTCGCCCGTGCGCGCGGCAAGGTCCTGCAAAACCATAAGCGCTTTGAGTTTTTGCAATCCCACGCCGAGTTTGCCCGCGAGTTTCACGAGTTTTGCGGGGTGGGCGTCGCTCAGGAATTTTTCTCCCGCAATTTCCTTTTCGTAAAGTTCTATCATTTCGGGCGTTATTCTGTCGTATACCGAGTCGGGGAGAAGTCCTGCCGCAAGCGCGGATATTTCCGTGCTTGCCGTTGCGTTTTCGGGCGCGGTTTCTTCCGTTATCACGGGGGAGGGAGTATGGTCGTAAACGTAAGGCATCGTCGTGCCGTTTTCGCCGAAATGTTGGGCAAGCGCATTGACTCCGCCCGCAACGGGAACGGCTATCACCGTCGCCGCCGATATTACTGCAATTTTTATTCGGTTCATATTCTTTCTCCTTTTTTTGGTTGAGCGCGCTCGGCGCCGTTTCTGTATTTTGCGCAAATTTTCCGCCTGTATACACATGTATTACTACCGCATACAAAATCGTTAATTTTTGAACTTTTTTTGTCCCGCCTATTGAAAATCGACCTTGCGGGTGATATAATGTTCCGCGATAGGAGGAAAGTATGCAAAAAGAAAAACTCGCATTTCTCAAAGACAAAGCGCTTAAACTCCGTCACGACGCCATCGAGATTATCGGACACTTCGGTGTCGGACACATCGGCGGCACCATGTCCGTGATGGACGCGCTCACAGTCATTTATTACGACAAAGCAAACATCGACCCCAAAAATCCCAAAAAACAGGACAGAGACCGCGTCATTATGTCCAAAGGACACGCCGGTCCCGCTATGTATTCCGTTCTCGCCGACCTCGGTTATTATCCGCAGGAATGGACGAAAACCCTCAACCAGAACGGTACCAATCTGCCTTCGCACTGCGATATGAACAAGACCCCCGGCATCGATATGACGGCAGGTTCGCTCGGACAGGGACTGTCCGCCGCAGTCGGCATGGCAATCGCCGCGAAAATCGACCGCAATCCCGCTACGATTTACTGCTTCATCGGCGACGGTGAAAGCCAGGAAGGACAGATTTGGGAAGCCTCGATGCTTGCGGGTTCCAAGAAACTCGACAACCTTATCGTACTTCTCGACAGCAACAAGATGCAGTTGGACGGCCCCGTTGAAAAAATCAACGGGCTCGAACCCATCGTTGACAAGTGGAAAGCGTTCAATTTCTTCGTTCAGGACATCGACGGTCACGACCTCGAAGCGATTTCCGATGCGATAGATGCCGCAAAAGCGCAGCATGACAAGCCTTCCATGATTGTCCTGCGCACCATCAAAGGCAAGGGCGCGTCCTTCACCGAAGGCGTTGCAAACTGCCACAGCATGTCCATTCCCGAAGAGGTCTGGAGAAAAGAAACGGGGAGGTACGAATAATGACCGACGAGAGAGAAGTTAGACAAACTATGGCGGCAAGCCTTGTCGAAGCGGCAAAATCCGACGACAGAATAGTAGTGCTCGACGCCGACCTTATGAGTTGCCACGCGACAAAATGCTTCCTTGAAGCATTCCCCGAAAGATTTATCAACGTAGGTATTGCCGAAGCCAATATGATCGGCGTTGCCGCAGGTATGGCGGCGTTCGGCAAAATTCCGTTTGCGTTCAGCTTTGCGCCTTTTGCGACCAGACGTTGCTACGACCAGATTTTCATCTCCGTGGCATACAGCAAACTGCCCGTCAAAATCGTGGGTTCCGACCCCGGCGTAATGGCGGAAGCCAACGGCGGTACGCATATGCCTCTCGAAGACATGAGCATTATGCGCGCAATTCCCAAAATGGTTTGCTTCGAACCCACCGACGCAACCATGCTCGAAAAGGCACTTCCGCAAATCATCGATTATCCCGGTGCCGTTTATATCCGTATGTTCCGTAAGAAAGCGGAAAAAATTTACGACGAAACTCTCGACTTCAAACTCGGAAAAGCAGTCAAACTCCGCGACGGCAAAGACGTAACTCTCATTGCTTCCGGCATTATGGTCGACCGTGCACTCAAAGCGGCGGACGAACTTGCGGCAGAGGGCATTTCGGCGGCGGTTCTCAACATGCACACCTGGAAACCCATCGACGAAGAAGCAATCGTCGACGCAGTCAAAACCACGGGCGCAATCGTCACATGCGAAAACCACTCCACTTCGGGCGGTCTCGGCAGCGCGGTCGCGGAAGTCGTGGTAGAGAAGTGTCCCGCTCCCGTTGAAATGATAGGCGTTGTCAACAGCTTCGGCGAAGTCGGCAAGCAGGCTTACCTCAGCGAGAAGTTCCATCTCACCGTTGCAGACATTGTCGCGGCGGCGAAGAAAGCGGCGGCAAGAAAATAATAAAACAAAGCAAAAGCGAGTCGGCGGAAATTTCCGCCGACTTTTTACTGCCGTCGTTTATTGGTACGGGAATGCGGTTTTATAACATTTTCACAGCCTCTTTTCCGCTTGACTATTTCGTGGGATTAGTTTATATTATATAAAATAAAATAAACACTAATCGATTTTGCGCGGCGTACAGGTTCGTCGCGCAGGTCGCGGACACGGTTTTGCGGTTGTACTCCGCAAAATTTTTTAGGAGGCTCTATGAACAATATGAAGAAAAACATCGAGAAGATTCTCGCTTCCGCGAGCATCATCATCGCTATGGTTCTCATCGTCATTCTCCTCGTGACGGCATTCGGCGGCATCGAACAAAAAGAGTTCGACAACGACCTCGTCAAAGGTCTGTTCATCACTCTCGCCGTGCTTTACCTGTTGCTCGCGGGCGGAATGCTCACCATGCTTTTCATAGGCAGTGAAGCCGTCAGAGAAATCACTCTCCGCAGCGAACAGGGCGGCAACTGCAAAGCCACGCTCGGCGTAATCCGCAGACTCGTAAAAGAAACGTTCTACGGCATCGACGGAGTCAAAACCGGCAGAGTCGGACTCATCGTCAACGAATACGGCGTCAAACTCAAAGTTTCCGTCCGCATCGTAGACCGCGACGTGTTCGAGACCGAAACCTATCTGCGCACCCTGCTCGAAGAAGTTTTCAAAGGCGCGCTCGGTTTCCGTTTCCACGCAATCGAAATCAAAATCACCTCTTTGCAGGCGAAGTTCAAACCCGACACCGCAAAAGTGCAGGAAACCGTTGCGGAAAAGGTTGCGGCTCACCAGCCCAACTATGCCACGCTTCCCAACACCGTCGAACAGGTGAGCGTTGAAAAGGCAGAAGAACCCGCAGTCGAAGACGTCGAAGAAACCGCAGCTGCCGAAACGGCGGCGGAAGAAACCGCGGCGGCGGACAACTACGAAAGCACCGTCGAACTCGACGAAAACGTGAGCGGCGAAGACGCCGTCGAACAAATCCCCGAAGACGGGGCATATGTTGAAGAAGACATTGCGGAAGAAGCGGACGCGTCCGACAACGCCGAAGCCGAAACCGACAACGAAGTAGAGGAGGAGACCTTGGAAGAAAAGGGCAAGGTCGACGAGGAGTAATGAAAGAAGTTTACATCACTCAGGACGGGTTGAAGGAACTCAAAGAAAAACTCGACTATCTGCTTTCCGTCAAGCGCAAGGAAGTTGCCGAGAAAATCAAAGTTGCCCGTGAATTCGGGGATTTGAGCGAAAACGCGGAGTATGACGCCGCAAAAGAAGAACAGAGTTTCGTCGAATCCGAAATCAAAGAAATCGAAGACAAAATTCTGCACGCCGTCATCATAGACGCAGGCGAACTCTCCGTGCACGAAGTGTCCATCGGCAACACCGTCAAAGTTCTTGACGTCGAGTTCAACGAAGAGCTCGAATACCGTATAGTCGGCACCACCGAAGCCAACGCCGCCGAAAACAGAATAAGCAACGAGTCCCCCTTGGGTGCCGCGCTTATGGGCAAGAAGAAGGGCGACATTGTCAACGTCCCTACACCCAACGGCGGAAGCATCCAGTACAAAATCATCGACATAGCATAACACAAGGATAACAATGAGTCAGGAAATACGTGACAACAACGCACCCAAGCAGGACATAAGCGAAGTCCGCAAGGTCAGAAAGGCAAAACTCGCCGAACTCATCGCAAACGGCAAAAATCCGTTTGAAATCGTGTCGTACGACCGCACCGCGACCGCGGGCGGAATACGCGCCGATTACGACGCCTACGAAGGCAAAGACGTGTCCGTTGCGGGCAGACTTATGTCCAAACGCGTCATGGGCAAGGCAAGTTTCGGTCATATAGCCGACAGCGACGGCGATTTGCAGGTATATTTCAGCCGCGAAGACCTCGGCGTAGACGAGTACGCGGAGTTCAAGAAACTCGACGTCGGCGACATCATCGGCGTGCAGGGCAGAATTTTCAAAACCAAAACGGGCGAAATCACCGTTCACGCAACCAAAGTAACTTTGCTTTCCAAATCTCTGCTCCCGTTGCCCGAAAAGTATCACGGACTCAAAGACCCCGAATTGCGTTACCGTCAAAGATACGTCGACCTCATCGCGAACCCCGAGGTCAAAGAAATTTTCGTAAAGCGCAGCAAAATCGTTTCCGCTGTCCGCGAATTTCTGGACGGAGAAGGTTTCTACGAAGTGGAAACCCCCGTTCTCAACACGCTGGCAGGCGGCGCGAACGCTCGTCCTTTCATCACCCACCACAACACGCTCGACGTCGATATGTATCTGCGTATCGCAACCGAACTTTATCTCAAACGTTGCATAGTGGGCGGTTTCGAAAAGGTTTACGAAGTGGGCAGAATATTCCGCAACGAAGGAATGGACCCCAAACACAACCCCGAATTCACCACCGTCGAACTGTATCAGGCGTACGTCGACTACAACGCGATGATGGACATTGCCGAACGTCTCGTTCAGCATTGTGCGATGAAAGCGTGCGGAACTCTCGACATAACCTATCAGGGACAACAGCTTTCGCTTGCCGGACCTTGGGAAAGACTCACGATGGTTGACGCCGTAAAGAGATACGTCGGCATAGACTTCAACTCCGACGACCTCGGCGCACTCATCGACAGCGCAAACAAACTCGGTCTCGACCTTCCCAAAGACACTTCGTGGGGCAACGCGCTCTACAAAGTGTTCGACAGCTTTGTCGAAGACAAACTCACGGGACCTCTGTTTATCATCGACTATCCCGTCGAAGTCAGCCCTCTTGCGAAGAAGAAACCCACCGACCCCAGACTTACCGAACGTTTCGAAATGTTCGTCACGGGCAAGGAACTCGGCAACGCGTTCAGCGAACTCAACGACCCCAACGACCAGCGCGAACGCTTTGAAGCGCAGATGCAGGCAAAAGCCAAAGGCGACGAAGAAGCACAACCCTACGACGAGGATTTCGTCACCGCGCTCGAATACGGTATGCCTCCCACGGGCGGACTCGGCATCGGTATCGACAGACTGGTTATGCTGCTGACCGACAGTTACAGCATAAGAGAAGTGCTGCTGTTCCCGACCATGCGTCCTTTGAAGTAATTCGCAAATCAAGGACAGCCGAAAACAGAAGGGCGTCCAAAGAAACAGAAAACAAAATCCCCGACGATTGTCGGGGATTTTATTTATGTCATTTTATCGTTCAACCCAGCAGAACCTTGCCGTCCACGAACCCATTTACGATGCCGCCGACGGGCAGTCCTTGCGACGAAAACGCCGCAATCAGGTCGTCGGGAGTTGCGATTTTGTACGCACAGGAACGATAGTATTCCGCAAGTGCGGCATTGAACTTGTCTTTGCCTGCCACCTGCAACAGCGAGTCGAAAAGCAGAAGTCCTTTCATATACGTCACGGCAACGTATTCGCCGTCCGTGAGATAACTGCCGAGCGGACGGTCCATAGACCCGTCAAATCCTATTTCCTGCGGGAGGTTTTCGTACCGGAGATAAAATTCTTTGCTTTGGCGAACCGTCTGCGCGTAAAGGCTTTCTTCGCCTTTAAGCAGATGATAGTATGCCGTGCTGAACTCCGTAAGTCCCTCGTCGAGCCACGGCGAGTTTATCTGGTCTGAACCCACGACTCCGAACCACCACTGATGTGCGATTTCGTGCACGACGGTGTCGCGGTACACGCTTTCGTCGGCGATGGAAGAGTCGATTATGACAAGCGACCCGTATTCCATACCGCCCGCGTTAAGCGGCGACTGAACGACGGTGAGTGCAGGATAAGGGTAGTTGCCGAATGCGTCGGAGAATGTTTCGACCGCGTCCATGGCAAGCGCAAGGGTCTCTTCGGGCTTTGCGTCGTTGAGGTAGAAGTAGCTGACTTGCACCTCGTTGCCGTCCAGCGTGAAATCCGTTTCCGAGAGCGAGAACTTGTCGCTGAGACACAGCGCAAAATCTCTCACGTGTTCGGCGGTGACGTCAAGCACCGCGGTGCCGTCCGACACCGTGCGTTCCGTGACTTCGCCCGAAGTTGCGGCAAGATAGTTTTCGGGAAGGGAAATCCTGAGATAGAATGAAGCCGCTTCGCTGTAAAACGGGTCGCCCGACGGGGTGTATTCGTCCTCTCTCCACGCTCCGTTTTCGTACACGCAGAGTGAAGGATAAAACCCCGTGAGATTGACGCTGTCGGGAGTTATGCCGTAACGCGAACGGCATTTTGGAATGGTCAGTTCGCATTCGAGGGATACAGTCACGCTTTCGTCCTTTTCGAGGTTGCAGGGGACGGAAAGAATTTGTCCGCCGTTGCCGCAAAGTTCGTATTCGACTGTTGTTCTGTCGATTTTGGCACTTAAAACATCTATTCCGCCGAAACTTGCACCATCATAAAAGAAAGTTCCTTTGTCTTGTTCGCGGTAAGGGGGATTGGAGTTGCCTTCCGAAAACGCGTTGGGATAAAGATGGAATTTCAGCTCGGACAGGTTTTTGCCCGTAGTGTTGAAATAAAGAATATCCGCCGAAAGTGTGGCTTTGTCGCCGCCCTGATAATCCAGCCGCATATCGTACACCGTCTCGGTGTCCGACGGGATAAGTTCTGCGGGTTTGTTGCAGGATGCGAGTATCGCGGCGCAAAGAACCAGCGACAGCACAACGACCGCGAACAGTATTATTCGCGGACGTGAAAGACGGAAAAAGGATTTATCGGACATTCGTTTCCTCCGTACGTTTACCGTGTGCGGTGACATAAAAAGTCAGCGCGAGTTCAGGGTAAGTTCTATGAGTTTGCCGTGACGTCTGGATTTTTCGACCAGTTCCACGGTCACGCGTTCGCCTTTGGACGCCAGTTTTTCGCCTACGTACGAGTGCAAATCCTCTTGCAGCACGCGCCCCAGCAAAAAGTTGTAGTCGGCGATTATTCTGTGCGGGGTGAAATCGTCCTGATTGAAAAGTACGTTGATTTCGCCCGCGGCGTCGCGCGGATATACGGGATTGTAATCCGTGGGATTGTCCGCCGATACGTTGTCGAGAGGGGCGGGTGTTTCCTTTTTGTCGGCAGTCGGCACAATGACCGTTGCGGCGGTTGCGGTTTCGGGACGGTTTGCTGCGGTGGATTTAGTACTTGCCGTTGCAGCCTGCGCCGATACGGGTGTTGCCGGTGCGGATTCATAGGCAAAAGCCGTTTCCGATGCGTTGGAAACAGTAGTTGTTTCCGATTGTGCCGATTTGACCGAAGGGGTATCGGTTGCCGGTGCGGGCGTCGGTGCGGGTTCGGGCACAGACGTCGGCACGGGTTCTGTCGCAGATGTCGGCACGGGTGATGTTTTTATTGCATTGTCGGTGTGAGTGTCGGGCACTTCGGCGGGCAGAACGGTGACTTTGCGGTCTTCGGCAGCCTTGGGAAACGGCGTTTTCGGAGTTTTGCGTTTTACCGTCACGTCTTTCAGCAAAAGCACGTCGCCGAACGCTTTGAAAGACGACGGCGAATATGCTGTTCCGTCCGATTGCAGGGCGTTCACTCTGCCTTTGGCTCCGAAAAGCACGTCCTGCAAGGTGCCTTTTGATTTTCCTCCGCCCGTAAACACGGGTTTTCCGAGCAGATTGCAGGTCAAAACCGTGCAGTCCGCATCTTCGGGTGAAAGCATGGCGAATTTGTCTTCGACCATAACCGCGTCGCCTATTGCCGCGGCGGCGGAATAAGGTAAAAGAAGTTTCCTGTATTCGTCAAAAAGTACAAAATATACAATATTTCTACAATTTTCGTCAAAATATGCATCTTCAACGGTTCCGAGCAAAGCGCAATCCTCTTTGCATACAACGGGTCGTTTGATAAGCTCAGACAAACGCGTCATAAAAATCACCTCGTTAAAGGCTATGCCGCAATCGGACGTTTTAGACGTACAAGCGGCAAAAGCGCGTATTTTACGTATAAAAAACTGCTATTTTAACGGTAAATCGTGCAAGCGCGCAATAAATTGTGTCAGTAAAAAACGTGAGTAATCCACAAAGTTATCCACATTTCTCCGTCAAAATGTGCACAACTCGGTGGATAAGGGCGTATTTTTATGCTTTCGTGAATATAATACACAAGCGAAACGATATGCAAAATCCGAGCGGTTGGAAAACTCAGAAATCTGTTGCGTTTGTTGCGGCGGCGATAGCTTTTATCGTGGTCGCTCTTGCGTTTTCCGCGCCCTTTATCGCCTCGTCCTTCCGTCAGGCAACGCTCGTAACCGTCGTAATCGACCCCGGTCACGGGGGTATCGACGGGGGAGTTTCGGGGGTGAAAACGGGGGTTAAAGAGAGTGCGCTCAACCTCGCGTTGTCGAAAATTGTCGGAGAGTATCTCGAGAGTGCGGGATTCAACGTGATTTACACGAGGCGCAACGATGACGGACTGTATTCGGCGTTCGACAAAAACAAGAAACGCGCCGATATGGAAGCCCGCGCCCGCATTATCAACCGCGCGTTGCCCGCCGCGGTCGTAAGCATACATATGAACACCTACTCGTCGGCGTCGCGCAGGGGCGCGCAAGTGTTTTTCGACGCGTCGTCCGAGGGCGGGCGGTTGCTTGCCGAAACCGTGCAGGACAACCTTAACAGAGAATTTAATCTGCCCGATACGGGCAGAGAATACGCCGCGCTCAAAGCCGAAAAATACATTTTGCAGTGCACGTCCGCTCCCGCGGTGATTATAGAGTGCGGATTTCTTTCGAATCCCGTGGACGAAGCAAACCTTTGTTCGCCCGAATACCGCGCCGAACTTGCCTATTCGATTTTTACCGCTATAGCCGCGTTTGTGTCTTCGCGCGAAACCGTCTGACGGCGGGCAGTTTTCTTTTTTGTTTCCGTGTTTTCGCACCCGACGGGCGGGGCGGAGTTTCTTAATAGCCGAAAGATATTCGGGTTTTGTTGATTTTGCACGCCTTATAAGTTATAATTCTGTTACTTAACGAAAGACGCACGGACGCACGCACGCGGAAGCGCGCACAGGCGTTTCGGGCTGAGGCGGGAAATGGGGACTCACGACGGACACCGCAACAGAATGCGGGAAAAAGTCGCCGAAAGCGGCTTTACGGGATTTCAGGACCACGAAGTTCTGGAATTTATCCTGTTTCATTTCGTTCCCATGCGCAACACCAATGAAATAGCACACGCGTTAATCGACAAGTTCGGTTCTTTTTCGGACGTGCTCAACGCCGACGTGGAACAGTTGAAATCCGTATCGGGTATGACGTACAACGCGGCGTTGTTTTTGAGCTGTATGCCCGACGTTTTCAGGCGGTATGCGTCCGACTGCGAAAAGAAAAGAATCAAACTCGGCGGCAGAGGCAGCGCGCGGGCGTATATGCGCAAACGCATGTTCGGTTTTCCCGTGGAAAAGCTCTGCATAGCCGCACTCGACGCTCAGGACCAGCTTGTAAAGTTCGAGTGTCTGGAAACGGGTGACGGGGAATACGTTCCCGTGTCCATGCGCAAAATCGTGGATTTCGCAATCCGCACAAACGCCGTTTCCGTGCTGATTGCGCACAATCACCCCAGCGGAAAAGGCGACCCGTCGCAACAGGACGTCGAACTCACCCGCGAAATCGCCTTTGTGTTGGAAAGCATAGGCGTCAGATTGCAAGACCACGTAATCTTTTCGGAAAACGGCGAATTCTCGTTTGAAGAAAACGGACTGCTGCAATAACGGACTGCCGCAACGTCGGTCGCAACCATAGCACGGACGAGGCACTCCGCAACACGCGCGCAGAGCATACGCAGGCAGGAAACGCGCGCGGAGAGCATACGAAGGCAGGAAACGCGCGCGGAGAGCATAATAAAACTGAAACAAATTCCAAAAACACCTATAAACCTTTCAGAGGAATGAATATGAGTGACACAGTGAGAACAAGATTTGCACCGTCTCCTACGGGATTTATGCACATAGGCAATCTCCGTACGGGACTTTACGCGTACCTGTTTGCCCGTCACAACGGCGGCAAATTCGTACTCCGCATCGAGGACACCGACCGTGAAAGAAAGGTCGAAGGCGCGGTTGAAATGGTGTACCGTACGCTTGCAACGGCGGGCATCGAATACGACGAAGGCCCCGACCGCGACGGCGGAGTAGGTCCGTATATTCAGAGCGACAGAATGTCCATTTACCGCAAGTACGCGGAAAAACTCGTCGAACTCGGCGGGGCGTACTATTGTTTCTGCTCCAAAGAACGACTTGAAAGCATACACGGCGAAAACGGCACGCACACCTACGACAAGCATTGCCGCAATCTATCGCCCGAGGAAGTCCGCGCAAAACTCGAAGCGGGCGAACCCTACGTCATAAGACAGAAAGTTCCCGAAAACGTCGTGTCGTCCTATAAAGATATGGTGTTCGGTGAAATTTCGGTGTCGTCCGCCGACATCGAGGACGGAATACTGCTTAAATCCGACGGTATGCCGACCTACAATTTCGCAAACGTCGTCGACGACCACCTTATGGGCATAACCCACGTAATCCGTGGTACGGAGTATTTGAGTTCTACACCCAAATACAACCTCATTTACGACGCGTTCGGCTGGGAAAGGCCGAACTATATGCACCTGCCGCCCATAATGAAAGACTCGTCGCGCAAGCTGTCCAAACGTTACGGCGACGCCAACTTCGAGGACTTTATCGCAAAAGGTTATCTGCCCGAAGCCATAGTCAACTATATTGCGTTGCTCGGCTGGTGTCCGAAGAGCAATCAGGAAAAGATGACCATGCAGGAAATGATAGAGCAGTTCGACGTCGACGGGCTTTCCATCAGCAGTTCCATTTTTGACGAAACGAAGATGCGTTGGCTCAACGGAGAATATCTCAAAGCAATGACGCCCGAGGAATTCTACAAGGTCAGCGCGCCCTTTATCGCAAAGAGCGACGTTGGCGGCAAATACGACGATTTCGAAATTTCCCGTCTTATGCAGACCCGCGTTGACATACTGTCCGAGATACCCGACAAAATCGCGTTCCTTGCGGACTTCGGTGAATACGACCTCGGTATGTACGTGCACCAAAAGATGAAAGTCGACCTTGAAGTGGCGAAAAAAGCAGTTAAAGTGTCGATTGCGGCAGTTGAGAACCTGAACGAGTGGAACGAAGACAGCATCAAGGAAGCCGTCAAACTTGCCGCTGAAGAAGCGGGAATGAAGAGCGGACAGGTTATGTTCAGTATGCGCGTCGCGCTCACGGGACAGCCGTCCACGCCCGGCGGAGCAATCGAAATGGCTGTCGTTCTCGGCAAAGAAGAAAGTCTGAGACGTCTGCGTTTTTCGGAAAACCTGCTTGCAAAATAAGTGGGCAAATCCCCGATGCCGATATCCGATGCGGCACAGGATTGCTGTTGAACATCGGCAACTTAACAACCTACGTAACGACAAATTCTCAAAAGCGGTTGCCGCACGCTCGATAAGCTGCGGCGCATAAACCGCGATAACGGAGTTTATGCAGAATATAACCAAACTGAAATTCAACATTACCGTTTTGCTCGCACTGTTGTGCGTGCTGACTCTCGTTGCCGCGGGATTTTGCGCGGGGGCGGCTGTTCCCGTTGCGCAAGCGTCCGCCGCAGTACCCGAAGCGGTAACGGCAGGCGAGTACGGCGATTACAACGCCGACGACCTGTGGTATTTCCACCCCGACGAAATCAATCTTGCAGAGCTCAGGGAATACGTATCGAGTTATGTTTTGCCCGCACTCCGCGCAAACAACGTCGAACCCGTCGTGATTGCGGTCATCGATACGGGCATAAATCTCGACAATTCGCTGTTCGACGACGTGCTGCTTCGTGACTCAACGGGCAAAATCCTCGGATACAGCTCTTATTATCCGTCATCGGGGCAGTCGTATACTTCCGAGCAGACGGGCGACTTCGAGGACGAAACCACGGATTATCACGGCACGCGTGTTGCCAGCATAATGGCAGTTTTCATCAAGGAACTCGGACTTGAAGAGTTCATCAAGATTTATCCCGTCAGGGCGTCCTTTCCCTCTGAAATAGCCGACGCCGACGAAAAAGACGAAAAGACCAGAAACGGTTTTACAATCGCCAGCATAAACGAAGCAATCAAACACGCCGTCAGCGACGAAGTCGGTGCGGACGTTGTCAATCTCTCGCTTTGCTCCACGCCTTCGACCGCGTCCGCGTGGGCAAACAACAGCACGCTTGTTCAGACAGTCGCGGAAGCCGTGTCCAAATCCACGGTTGTGGCGGCGGCGGGTAACGATACCGCAAACAGCGACAAAACAAAATATTATCCCGCGGCGTACGACGGCGTAGTAGGCGTTATGGCGTCCGCCGAAGGCAACAAGGTTCACAAGACCACGAACTACGGTTCGGCATACGACCTGTTCGCGCCCGGCGAAAGTATAATGACGACTTCTCTGGACGGAACGTACGTTCAGAATTACGAGCAGAGCGGCACTAGTATGGCGGCGCCTTTCGTGTCCGTCGGCGCGGCGCTTCTGAAACTCCGTTTTTATGCGGACAGAGCGGCGTCGGGTGAAGCGTTGCCCAGAGCCACCGTTCTTACAAGACTGTTGACCACTCTCGAAGAGGGCGACAAAACCGTACAGGCACAGGACGGCAAGGACTACAAGAAAATGAACCTGCTCGAACTCGTGACGGCGGACTATTCCGATTTCGAGGGCGAATATATGCCCGTGAACGGACTTGACATCACGGCGACGGACAGTGCGGGGAAATCCCTCAACCTTGCAAACACAACCGAACTCACCGTCAGAACCATAAGGCAGAACGGGCAGTCGAAAGTGAATTTTTCCGCGATAACAAGACCTTACGGCGACACCGACCCCGGGATTAACGAACTTATCGAATGGTATCTGGTTGAGTTTGAGGAAGTCAAGGACGAGAGCGGCAAGGTTACGGGAGAGAACATAATCTCGACCGAAAAAGTCGCAAACGGCAAGGATTTCAGCCTGCTGTTCGAGAGAGAAGGCAAATTCAGAGTTTACGCGAAACTCGTGTTCGGTGACAAAGAATACGTGACTGCGGAAGCGGAGTTCAACGTCAAATACTCCGAACTGTACGGAAGTCAGGCGTACATCGTACCCGCCGACTATATTGCAAGCTACGACTACGTCAGCGGGCGCGGCGGCAACGTGCCTTATACGTCCGACCTTTACGGCAAGGACGGTATAACCTTGACCGTCACTTCTCTCGAAGACGTGAAACCCGACACAATAAGCTGGTATGTCAACGGCAAACTTGCGGCGCAGTACAACCCCGTCGAGGGCGCAACCAAAATGAATTATTCCTTCACGTTCACGCCCGATAAATTCGGCACGTACGAAATAACCGCGAAGTTCGGCGACAGAACCATATTCGGGTCGTACACCGTGGAGTATAAGTCCTACGCGCAACACCCTGCGTTTGTTCCCGTGTGGTGCGCAATAGCGGTATGGATTGTTCAGTTTGCGGTCATCGGCGCTTGCATAGCGTCCAAACGCAAGCAGAAAAAAGCGGCGGCGGTTGTTTCTGCCGACGAAGCGAAAGCCGAAGAGCCGAAGTCGCCAATCAGAAAGAAATAAACAAAAACACCACTTAAACTTAAAAACTTAGAAGAAAAACCGCCGTTTCAATCAAAAACGGCGGTTTTTCGACTGTGAGCCTATGTGGGAGGGAAAACCTTGTTGTCGGTAAAGTTCTATGTCGGATAAAGCCTCTTGCCAGACGATACGCATTTTCGGATAAGCACTTATTCGGATAAGCGCGTATATCGGGAAGATTATTTCGCGCAAGCCCTTATTCGTTAAGGAACATTATTCCGCGCGTGTGGACGTCGGAGTAGGAGAAAGTGCGGATTTCGCCGCTTTCCAGCATTACCGTGAACACGGCGGGGAAAACTTTTATTATGCTGCCGCGAAGCAGACTGCTTTTTCCTCTGCCTTCGCTTACCTTGATGAGCAGGGGCACGCCCACGAGTTTTTCTACGCGTGTTTTTGTTTCGGCAATTCCTTTTCCTATTTCTCTCATAGCACGATTGTTGACAATGCCTCGGTTTTTTATACCTCGTACCGCCGCTTCTTCCGTCTCGTTCTTCCGTTTGCGGAATAATCGCGTCCGGACGTGCATAGGTTAGTTTGGCAAACCCCTCCACACGTCGGTTTTCGCGAGGCAGTCATACGCTCCGTTTGCCCGACATATATTGGGGGTGAATTGGAGGCGAATATGTTCAAATACGAAAAATTCAACGCAAGCAACATCGTGGACGCGCCCAGTGTCGAGCGCGTTGTGGAATTTTCGCCCTCGGGCATGGATTCCGCGGACATCGCAAAAGTGCTGTCGCTGGCTGTCGACGGTAAAGTTATTTCCTGCGAAGCGGGCGACGGTTTTGCCGAAGTCGCGGGCAGAGTCAATTTCAGACTTATCTTCGTGGACCGCGAAGGTACGGTTCGCGGCAAGGATTACAATGCCGATTTCAATATGAGAGTGGAAGGCGCGTTTACCGCAGCCGACTCCGTGAATGCGGACGTGTCCGTCGTCGAAACGGACGTGACCACAGGCGATATGATTTCGTTGTCGGCGGTCGTGTCGGTCAGAGCGTCTGCGGTGCAGAGAACGGAAACGGAAGCTCTTGTAGACGCGGAGCAGTGCTACAAGACAGTTGGAACGGTCAGTCTGCCTTCTCTCGTTGCGGTGAAAACGGTTGCCGTGCCCGTGAGCGAAGAAACGGAAGTCGGCGACGTGGAAAGCGTACTGCTTGCCGACGCACAGGCAATAGTGACGGGCGCGACGGTATCGGCTGGCAAGGTCGTAGTCGACGGCACGGTGCTTGCAACCGTGACTTACTGCGAAGGCGGCGACGTCAAGAGCCGTTCTTTCGAAGTTCCGTTCTCGGAAGAAGTTCTGGTCGACGGTGCGGAAGAAGGCGACCGCGTGTGCGCTTCGGCGTCCATGAGATTCTCGAAAATCGTTCTTTCGGGCGTAACGGGTGCAAACATTATCCGCTTCGAAGGCGAAGCCGCGCTCAAAGTCAACGTTACACGCGTCCGTGAAAACGAAATCATCGCGGATATGTTTATGCTGACGAACGAAATCGAACTCAAACGCGAAAAGAAATCTTTCGTCGGGTTCGGCGAAATGAAATACGTATCCGAAAAGATTTCGGGCACGGCGTCGCTCGGCGACCGTCCCGACGCGGAGTTCGTTGCCGCAATTCCTTATGCGCGCTGCTACGTGGCAAAAGCCGAAGTCACCGAAAACGGTGCGGTGGTCGAAGGCGTGCTCGGTGCGGACGTAATTTACCGCGACGAAAACGGGTTCAACTCCGTGCGTGCGGAAGTGCCTTATTCGCTGGATATCGAAGGGGAGTTCGGCGACGGCGTAAAAGCGGTGTGCGCAGTCGAAAGCATATCCGCAAAAGCACGCCGCGGCGGCGAAATCGACGTTGACGCAACGGTCGGAATTCTGCTTACGTCCTACGGTACGGTGGAAGCGGAATACGTGAGTTCGGTGGAAGTCGGAGAGGAAAAGGAACAGAACACATCGGCATTGTCGCTCTACATTGCCTCCGAGGGCGACGAGATGTGGGACGTTTGCAAGGCGCTTACTGCCACTCCCGAAGACATTATGAAACAGAACCCCGCGCTCAGCGCACCTCTTTCCGAGGGCGACCGCGTGATATATTTCAGGAGTCTGACAGTTTCCTGACAGGGAGTGAGGGAGAGAGAAAAACGGCGCGACGACGCGCCGTTTTTCCTTTTGCAATAAAGCGTCTGCGGCTTGAAAGCACGGCGGCAGTGTGCTAAAATGAGTGCGGCAAACAACAACTTGCCTGACAAATCCAAAAGATAGGAATGTCAAAATCCGAAAGGTCGGAATGCCGAAAGGTACGAACGACAAAAGTCCGTACGCAGAACGGTTGAATACCGAAGGCACGAGTGCCTTTTCGGACAAGGCGAAAGGGATATGGACAAAATCCGCGTGGGTGCAAAACTAAATTTGTCGTTGCGCGTTACGGGAAAACGCGGCGGAATGCATACGCTTGATATGCGCGTATGTTCCGTTTCCCTTTACGACGAAGTGCGGCTTCTGCCCGCGAACGGCAAGGAAAACATACGGGAACGCATAAGTGTTGTGTCGTCGCTAGACGGTTTCGGCCCCGAAAGATTTATGCCCGTGCCCGAAAAAGCGCTTGCGCTTTTCGAGGAAAAGTACGGCAAAACGGATTGCGTCTTTTCAATCGTCAAAGGTATACCGTCGGGTGCGGGCATGGGCGGTTCGTCCGCGGCAGTCGCGGGAATGGTGAGATTGCTTGCGGAAAAGACGGGCATAACCCCTGACGTCGGTTTTCTTTTGTCGCTGGGTTCAGACGTGCCGTATATGTATACGGGCGGAGAAGCCCGCGTTCGCGGAACGGGCGAAGACGTCGAAAAACTGCCTTACAAGAAACGCTATGCCGTCATTCTGATTGCAGAGGGCGGAGTGGATACGGCGCGCGCTTACGCACTTTACGACGAAATGCAAAATCGCGGCGAAGCCGAAAGCGGTGACGAATGCGAGTGTTTCGACAACGCGGACGGGGCGGAGAGCGCAAATTCTGCCGACAGTGCAGACAGCGAAAAGACGGCGGACGGCGCGGACGAAAACGCGTTGTACGTAAACGACCTTTATGCGCCTGCGATAAAACTCAATCCGCTCGTTGCAAAGGCAGCAGATACGCTTTGCTTGGCGGGAGCGGAAAACGTGGTTATGACGGGCAGCGGAAGCGGTGTCTGCGCCTTTTTCGACGACGAGGAAAGCGCCCGCAGAGTTTACAGCAGATTGCAGAGCGGCGAAAGAGTTTATTTTCTCGACACAATTCGCGGTTTTTGACGTTCTAACGCGGTGGATTTGTAATATTTTTGCAAAATTCTTAACAAGTTTGCACAATTTGCGAGCAATTTTTTTCCGAATTTGTCAAAATCGACTTTTCCCACTTGTATGCGCGCGTTTTATTTGTTATAATAAAATTACAAAATTTTCCAAGGAAGCCTATGTCTAACAATCCGGATAGTTACGCGACTTATCTGTTCCACGAAGGAACCAATTATCAGGCACACAAGATGTTTTCTCCCGTTCCCGCCTGCGAAAACGGCAGGGAAGGTTGGAGATTTGCCGTGTGGGCTCCGAACGCGAAGTCGGTTTCGGTGGTCGGCGATTTCAACGAGTGGAATACTTCCGCAAACCCCATGTCCTGCGACGGCGGTATATGGTCGACGTTCATCGAGGGGCTGAAACAGTACGACAACTACAAATACGCCGTGACTTCGCAGGAAGGCAAAACCGTGTTCAAGTGCGACCCTTACGGACTGCATTTCGAGACGGCACCCGCCAACGCGTCCAAACTGTACGACCTTTCGGGTTATCGCTGGAAGGACAGAAAGTGGATGAACGACCGCAAGAACTACAATCCTTACGGTTCGCCGATGAACGTGTACGAAGTGCACGTGGGCAGCTGGCGCAGGTATCCCGACGGCAACTTCCTCAATTACACCGCGCTTGCGGACCAACTCATTCCTTACGTCAAAAAAATGGGTTATACGCACATCGAACTCATGCCGCTCACGGAATATCCTTTCGAGGGCAGCTGGGGTTATCAGGTGACGGGAATGTTCGCGCCTACGTCGCGTTACGGCACGCCGAAGGACTTTATGGAGTTTGTCGACCGTTGCCACCGCGCGGGTATCGGCATAATTCTCGACTGGGTGCTTGCGCATTTCCCCCGCGACGAACACGGTCTGGCAATGTTCGACGGTACGCCCCTTTACGAGTACGCCGACCCCAAGAAAGGCGAGCATAAAGAGTGGGGCACAAAGGTTTACGATTTCGGCAAGAACGAAGTCAAGAGCTTTTTGATTTCGGCGGCGATGTTCTGGTTCGACACCTACCATATCGACGGAATACGTTGCGACGCGGTGGCGTCCATGCTGTATCTCGATTACGGCAGAAAGGACGGGGAGTGGACTCCCAACAGCTACGGCGGAAACTACAATCTCGAAGCCAAAGAATTCCTGCAGAAAATGAATACGGCTCTTCTCACAAAGCACCACGGAGCAATCACGGTTGCCGAAGAGTCGACGGCGTTCCCCATGGTTACGTTGCCCGCGTATCAAGGCGGACTGGGGTTCAACTTCAAATGGAATATGGGTTGGATGAACGATTGCCTGCACTACATTTCGCTCGACCCCTTTTTCCGCAAGGACAACCACAACAACCTCACTTTCGCGATAACGTACGCGTATTCCGAAAACTACATTTTGCCCATTTCCCACGACGAAGTCGTGCACGGAAAGGCAAGTATGATAAATAAAGTTCCCGGCGACTACGACCAGAAGTTCGAAGGGCTCAAAGCCTTTTACGGGTTTATGACAGGACACCCCGGCAAGAAACTCAACTTCATGGGCAACGAGTTCGCGCAGTTCATCGAATGGAACTACGCACAGGAGCTCGACTGGTTCCTGCTCGACTATCCGCGTCACCGCACTTTCCAGAAGTTCATCAAAGATTTGAACAACTTCTACCTCGAAAACAAAGCTCTTTGGCAGCTCGATTGCAGTTATGAAGGGTTCAAGTGGATTGTCGTCGACGACAACACGCAGAATATTGTGTCTTTTGTCAGAAAAGCCGCCGACGGCGAATACGTTATATGTGTGGTGAACTTCTCGCCCGTTGCGCGTCACAAGTACGTGATGGGCGTACCCGAAAACAAAATTTACAAAGCGGAACTTACGTCCGCGCTCAAAAAATACGGCGGCGAAGAGGAAAGGCGTCCCAGTTTCCGCGCGTCGAACAAACCCGCGCACGGTCAGCCTTTCTCCGTCAAACTGAACATACCCGCAAACTCGGTTATGTTCCTCAAACCCGAAAATAAGGAGGAAAAATAATGAAAAACAACGTCAAGAAGGAGTGCATCGCAATGTTGCTCGCCGGCGGACAGGGTACGCGCCTCGGCGTGCTTACCACCGACGTCGCAAAACCCGCAGTGCCGTTTGCGGCAAAGTACCGCATCATCGACTTTCCGCTGTCCAACTGCATCAACAGCGGTATCGATACGATAGGCGTCCTCACTCAGTACCGTCCTTTCGAACTTCACCAGTACATCGGCAACGGTCAGCCGTGGGACCTTGACAGACTGAACGGCGGTATTTTCGTTCTGCCTCCCTTTATGCGCGCAAAATCGGGCGAATGGTACAAGGGTACGGCAAACGCGATATATCAGAACATCGAATTCATCGACGACTACAACCCCGATTACGTTGTTTTGCTGTCCGGCGACCATATCTACAAAATGGACTATGCCGAAATGCTTGCGGCGCACAAGAAGAACAAGGCCGACTGCACGATAGCCGTGCTCGACGTGCCGATTGAAGAAGCAAGCCGTTTCGGTATTCTCAACCTCAAAAAGAACAACGAAATTTACGAGTTTGAAGAAAAACCCAAAAAACCCAAGAGCACAAAGGCGTCCATGGGTATATATATCTTCACGTGGACGGTTCTGCGCCGTTATCTGATTGCCGACGAAGAGGACAAGACTTCCGAAAACGATTTCGGCAAAAACATCATTCCCAAGATGCTTGCCGACGGACAGAGAATGTTTGCCTACCAGTTCAACGGATACTGGAAAGACGTCGGAACCATTTCTTCGCTGTGGGAAGCCAACATGGACATTCTCCGCGGCGGACAGGGAGCGGAAGACCTCGACCTTGACGACGACAACTGGAAGATTTACGCGAGAAACATGGCGGAACCGCCGCAATATATTTCGCCGACGGGCAGGGTGCAGAACTGCCTGATTTCCGAAGGTACCGTCGTGCACGGAACCGTGAAGGACAGCATAGTGTCGCACTCCGTCACAATCGGCAAGAACGCATATATCGAAGGTTCGATAATCATGCCCGGCGCCGTAATCGGCGAAGGCGCGGATATACGCTATTCCATAGTCGGCTGGAACGCCGTCATAGGTAAAGGCTGCATGGTCGGCGAAACTCTTTCCGACTGCAAGCCCGGCGAATGGAAAATCAGCGTAATAGCCCCCAACTACAATCTGCCCGACAATACCGTGGTCGGCGCAAACGAAATGATAGGGTAAGGAGGAAAACCATGAAAAACAACGCAGTAGCAGTGCTTTTCGCTTCCGACGAAGACAGCCATCTCAACGACCTCACCATACACCGCACCACGGCAAGTCTGCCTTTCGGCGGCAGGTATCGTCTTATCGACTTCGTGCTGTCCAACCTCGTTCACGCGAACATAACCAAAATCGGTATCATAACGCGCAACAACTACAACAGTCTGATGGACCATATCCGTCAGGGTCGCGACTGGGACCTCAACAGAAAGAACAGCGGTATTTCCGTTTATCCTCCTTTCGTATTCAATACGGCTCACGACGTGTACAAGGGCAAAATCGAAGCGCTTTATATGCTGCGCGGCTTCCTTATGAGCTCCAACGAGGAGTACGTCGTCATCAGCAACACCAACATAGCCTTCAACATCGACTTTGACGAAGTGGAGAAGTTCCACGAGGAAAAGGGCGCGGATATCACCATGCTCACATACTCCACGACGGATATGACCCCGCGCAAACTCATCGTCACCGCCGACAAGAACAAACGCATCAAGGATTTGCGTTTCCCCGTCGCGTCCGATACGGGCAAACAGCTTTGCAATCTCAACATTTACTATGTGAGAAAGGATTTGCTCATTTCGCTCATCGACAACGCGTACGCTCACGGCGCATACGACTTCGAAAAGGACATCGTCCGCGCGTCGCTCAACGATTTGTACGTGATGAGCTACGAAATCGACAACTACGTCGCGGTTATAGACCGTATTCCCACTTACTTCAAGAGCAGTATGGAGTTGCTCGACCCCGAAGTGCGCGAGGATTTGTTCTATCACCATTCGACCATACTGACAAAAGTCAAGGACAGCGTCCCCACCAAGTATAATGAGGGCGCCAACGTACACAATTCCATTATCGCGGACGGCTGCGAAATCAACGGAACGGTTGAAAACAGCATTCTTTTCCGTAGCGTCAAAGTCGGAAAAGGCGCGGTTGTTCGCAACTCCATAATCATGGAAAGCGGCATAATAATGGAAAACGCGCAACTCGATTACACCATTACGGACAAGAAGTGCATAATCCAGTCGGGCAGACGCCTGAGCGGATACGAAAGCTATCCCATGGTCGTAGTCAAAGGCAAAGTCATCTGACGGTGTCCGAACGCACAGACGGTCGGTAAACAGGGCAGACGGCCGGTTCCGCAGGTGTGCGGAACTCAACACAGACATTCAAAAGGAGAAAGACTATGAAAATTTTGTTTGTAACTTCCGAAGCGGCTCCGTTTGTGAGAACGGGCGGTCTCGGTGACGTCGCGGGCGCGCTGCCCAAGACTTTCGCAAAACTCGGTCACGATGCCAGAGTCATTCTTCCTTTCTACAAAGAGGAAATAAAAGACGCCTTCAAAAACAACTTCCGTTTTGTCGGTTCGACTTTTGTCGACCTGAGTTGGAGACGGCAGTATGTGGGGGTTTACGAAGCCATTTACGACGGAATAACCTATTATTTTGTCGATAACGAGTATTATTTCAAGCGCAAGGGTCTTTATGGACACTTTGACGACGGCGAACGTTTTGCCTACTTCTCCAAAGCCGTTCTCGAAGTCCTGCCGCTCATCGGTTTCTATCCCGACATTCTGCATTGCAACGACTGGCACACCGCGCTTACGCCCGTGTATCTCGATGTGTTCTACCGTTTCTCGGAGGACTACCGCAACATAAAGACGGTGTTCACAATCCACAACATCGAGTTCCAGGGCAAGTACGGCACCGAACTTCTCGACGACATTCTCGGACTTCCCGATTGGGCGCGTTCTCTCGTCATGAACGACGGCTGCGTCAACTATATGAAAGGCGGCATAGAGTCCGCGCTTGCGGTTACGACGGTGAGCGAAACTTACGCAACGGAAATTCTCGACCCCTTCTATTCGTACGGTCTTGACGGAATTCTGTCCGAACGCCGCTACAAACTGCACGGCGTAGTCAACGGCATCGACACAGAAGTTTACAATCCCGCGACCGACAAGGCGTTGTTCCAGAATTACACTCTGCGTTCCTTCGGCAAGAAGAAACTCAACAAGCAGGGACTTTGCGAAATGATAGACCTCAAATACGACGAGAAACGTCCGCTTATGGCTATCATCAGCAGACTTACGGAGCAGAAAGGTCTTGACCTTTTCGCCGCCGTAATCGACGAGATTATGCGTGCGGACATTCAGGTTGTCGTGCTCGGCACGGGCGACTGGAAGTACGAGAATATGGTAAGACGCGTCGAGAGCCAGTATCCCAACAAGTTCCGCGCCATACTCCAATTTTCCAGCGACATCGCAAGCAAACTTTACGCCGCGTCCGATCTCTTCCTCATGCCGTCCAAGTTCGAACCCTGCGGGCTCGGTCAGCTCATCGCGATGACTTACGGGTCTATCCCGATTGTCCGCGAAACGGGCGGGCTTAAAGATACCGTCGTTCCTTACAATCCCGTCGAGAAAACGGGTGTAGGTTTTACCTTCAAGACATATAATTCATACGATATGCTCGACGCCGTCTGGCGCGCGTACGGTACATTCTTCGACAAGGAAAACTGGAAAGCCGTGACGTCCAACGCGATGAAACAGGATTTCGGTTGGAAAGTGTCCGCCAAGAAGTATCTCGACATATACAGTAATATCTAGCCTTTTTCGGGCGGAGAAGAGTCCTGCCCCGAAAGGGCGGGTGATATACCGCCGCCGCAAGGCGGCATAAAGCAAAATAGAACATTTCTTCCGACGGGGGAAACGGAAGGGAAAAGAAGGAAAAATGTCAGCATTCAACGTTACAGCCAAAGAATTCAAAAACCAAGTTATTTCCCTGTTGGCAAACTTTTTCGGCGTAAAACCCGAGGACGCCAGCAAAGCGCAGATTTACCGCGCCACGTGTATGTGCGTGCGCGACCTGCTTACGCAGACGCGTATCAACTTCAAAAAGAAGGTCAGAGAGCAGAACGCAAAGCAGGTTTACTATATGTCCATGGAATTCCTGCTCGGCAGGTCTCTCCGTAACCATCTTTTCAATATGGGCATTACGGAGCAGGTCACCAAAGCCGTCAAGGAACTCGGCATGGATATGGACGAACTTTACGCCTTCGAACCCGACGCGGGTCTCGGCAACGGCGGTCTCGGAAGACTTGCCGCGGCGTATATGGACGCACTCACTTCGGAAGGTTACGCCGCAAGCGGATTTTCCATCATGTACGATTACGGCATTTTCAAGCAGGTAATCGTGGACGGCTGGCAGCTCGAACAGCCCGACGACTGGCTCAAAATGGGCAATGTCTGGCTTTCGCCCCGTATGGAAGAAACCTACGAAGTCAAGTTCGGCGGAGCAGTCGACGAAACGTGGGAGAACGGCAAACTCACCGTCCGTCAACGCGATTACACAACGGTGCTTGCCGTGCCTTACGACATGAACATTTCGGGCTATGACAGCAGCGCGGTCAACCGCATCAGACTCTGGTCTTCAAAAGCCCCCGTCGACTTCGATATGACGATGTTCTCGCGCGGCGAGTACGTCAAGGCAATGTCGGCAAAAGCCATGGCGGAGTCCATCTCCAAGGTTCTGTATCCCGCCGACGACCACATCGAAGGCAAATCCCTGCGCCTCAAACAACAGTACTTCTTTGTCTCGGCGTCCATTCAAAGCATCATCAAACGTCACCTCAAAGTCAATCCCAGTCTTGACAACCTTGCGGACTGCGTCGCAATTCACATCAACGATACGCACCCGACGCTGTGCATTCCCGAACTCATGCGCATTCTGCTCGACGAATACGGAATGAGCTGGGAAAAGGCATGGGACATCACCACCAACTGCATTTCGTACACCAACCACACCGTTATGGCGGAAGCGCTCGAAAAATGGCCGCAGGATTTGTTCAGCGGACTGCTTCCCAGAATTTATCAGATTGTGCACGAAATCAACCAGCGTTTCTGCAACGAACTCTGGCAGTTCTATCCTTCCAACTGGGGCGCCGTGCAACACAACGCAATTCTCGCCGACAATCAGATTAAGATGGCGAACCTGTGCCTTGCCACGTCGCACACAATCAACGGCGTCAGCGCGTTGCACTCCGACATTCTGAAACACGACGTGTTTGCGGACTACTACCGTATGCACCCTGAGAAGTTCACAAACGTGACAAACGGCATTACGCACCGCCGCTGGGTTGCGGAAGCCAACCCCGAACTCGCCGCACTGGTTACCGACCTCATCGGCGACGGCTGGCTCAAAGATGCGGACAAGTTGCAGGATTTGCTGCGCTATATGGGCGACAAGAACGTGCTCAAAAAACTTGCCGAAATCAAACGCAACAACAAGGTTAAACTTGCGGCTTACATCAAAGAGCACAACAACGTGGACGTGAGCCCCGACTCCATTTTCGACGTTCAGGTCAAACGTCTGCACGAGTACAAGCGTCAGCTTCTTAACGCGCTGCACATTCTCGACCTCTATTTCCGTCTTAAAGAAAACCCCGACCTCGACATCGTTCCGCGCACGTTCATATTCGGAGCAAAAGCGGCGTCGGCGTACTATATGGCAAAACAGATAATCCGCTTTATCTGCACGCTGGGCAACGTCGTCAACAACGACCCCGACATCAAAGGCAAAATCAAAGTCGTGTTCCTCGAAAACTATCGCGTAAGTCTTGCCGAAATCATTATGCCGGCGGCGGAAGTCAGCGAACAGATTTCCATAGCGGGCAAGGAAGCCAGCGGTACGGGCAACATGAAGTTCATGATAAACGGCGCGCTTACAATCGGTACGATGGACGGCGCGAACGTCGAAATTCACGAGGAAGTCGGCGACGAAAACATTTTCCTCTTCGGTCTGCTTGCAAACGAAGTGCAGGAAATGTGGCGTAACGGTTACAATCCCACTCACTACTACCAGACCAACCCGCGAATCAAACGCCTCATCGACACTCTGCGTCACGGACTCGGCGGCGTAAACTTCTCGGAGATTGCCGACAGCCTTACAATAGGCAGAGGCGGCGCGCCTGACGGATATATGGTGCTTGCCGACTTCGAGTCGTACAGAGCGGCACAGGAGAGAGTGGACGCAACTTACCGCGACATGGAGAAGTGGAACAGAATGTCCCTTGTCAACATAGCCAAAGCGGGTTTCTTTGCCGCAGACCGCGCGGTCAAAGAATACGCAGACAGAATCTGGGGACTGTCCGTAATCAAGTAAAACAAAATCTTAGACGCGGCTCAATGCCGCGTCTTTGATAAGCGAATTAAAATCCTCGACTTGCCGAAGTTCTGCAAACCGTCGAAGAACCGACAAGTCAATTCGAAAGCAACCAACCTGCAAAGCACCGACTAAGAACTTTGCACTCACGAAGGAAAGCGCAGCCGCGCAAGGAGAAGAAACCATGTTCAATCCCCTCGTCGACAAACAACCTTACGGAGCGTCCGTGGTCGGACAGCCGACCACGTTCACGTTTGCTTTGCCCGCGTCTTACGGCGCGGAAAAAGTTTACGTAATCGTGCGCAAAGGCGGCGAGCACCGCAGAGCCGAACTGCCGTTTTGCCGCTTTGACGGCGACAACGCAGTCTTCGAGGGCAGTGTTACCGTACACGAATCGGGACTGTGGTACTACCGTTTCGAAAGCGTTTCAAAAGGCACGACGACATATTACGGACGAGCGAGCGGCGGCGACGCGGTGGCGGGCGAATGGTTGCCCGAATGGCAGTTGACCGTCACGGAATGTGACTATAAAACCCCTAATTGGGCAAAAAGCGGTGTTATATATCAGATTTTTGCAGACCGTTTCGCAAGAGAAGGCAAGCCCGTTTTCAAAAAGAAAGGCAGGTTGCATTCCGATTGGTACGAAGTTCCCGACATCGCGGTTGAAGGCGAAGATTACCGTGCCGACGACTTTTACGGCGGCAACGCGCAGGGCATAATTTCCAAACTGGATTATCTTGCGGGGCTGGGAGTAACCGTCATCTATCTTTCTCCCGTTTTTTCCTCTGCCAGCAACCACCGTTACGATACGGCGGACTATCTCAAAATAGACGAATTGTTCGGCGACGAAAAGTCCTTTGCCGAACTGTGCAAGAAAGCCGCGGCGAAAGGTATAAGCGTTGTTCTCGACGGGGTGTTCAACCATACTGGCGCGGACAGCGTTTATTTCAACAAGTTCGGCACTTACCCCGAAAAGGGCGCCTATCAAAGCAAAAATTCTCCGTATTACAACTGGTATTACTTCTACGATCATCCCGAAGATTACCATTGCTGGTGGGGGTCTACCGTCGTGCCTACCGTCAACAAGTCGGCGGAAGGATACCGCAATCTCGTTTGCGGCAAGGACGGAGTTATCGACAAGTGGACGAAAGCGGGCGTCCGCGGCTGGCGACTTGACGTCGTCGACGAATTGCCCACCGATTTCACCGATTTGCTGTGCGCAAAGATAAAGTCCGCCCGCAAGGACGGATTGATTATCGGCGAAGTCTGGGAAGACGCGTCGGATAAAGTGAGTTACGGCACATGGCGACCTTATTTCATGGGCAGAGAACTCGACGGCGTTATGAACTATCCGTTCAAGCGCGCGATATTCGACCTTATCATGAGAGGAGACAGAGAAGGGTTCCGCGAACAGATAACGCTCATTGCGGAACATTATCCCAAACAAAGTCTGGACGTCTGTATGACATTGCTGGGCTCTCACGACACCGTGCGCGCGCTTACGGCTCTGTCGGGCGTCGACGCGCCTTACTCCAAAGCCGAACGCCGCGATTTCCGACTGTCCGACGAGTATTACGCGTTTGCCGTACTGCGACTCAAAGCCGCGGCGATACTTCAATACACTTTGCCCGGTATGCCGTGCGTATTCTACGGCGACGAAGCGGGAGTGCAGGGGTTTGAGGACCCGCTCAATCGCGCGACTTATCCTTGGGGCCGAGAAAACGACGATTTGCTGGGACATTACCGCGCGCTCGGCAACCTTCGCGCAAGGCATAAGGAAGCCTTCGCGGGCAGAATACGTTTTGTCGACGACAGCGAACTCACCGTCTACGACAGAATTTCTGACGACGGTAAACATCGCGTGCGCACCTTGTACAATCCCTGCTTCCATGCCGTCGTGCGCGACGTCGACGCACGCGACGCATTCACGGGCGCGCCTGTCGACGTGCTTACAATACCTCCGCTTTCGGCTTGCGTTATCGAACTGTAAGCAAAACTTCTCCGAAAGACCGTATGGGGTAAAGCTCAGGAAATTCAAGTATACAGCCCAAAAGCGGAGAATAATCTGAAAGTGTAGAACAATCCGAAAGGGCTTTCCGAAGACAATCATAAGTGTTTTGAAACAACTCGAAAATTCCGACCACACGGTCGGAATTTTGCTATATCGGGCAGAATTTGCAAAAGATATCGGGCGTTAAACGAGTGTTCGATAAGTGCCTAACACTGCCTTGACGGGCGTCGAATTTACATAAAAATTACATTTGCAAGGAAAATCGCTCTTTACACGACGCGCGTGCGCATTGTATAATACTTATAGTTATTTGCACGGACGCACTCGGCGTTCTTTAAGGTAAGGAGGAGTATATGAGAAAAAAACACGCCGCCGAAGACGTGTCGGTTGACGTCGAAAACGTCGCCGAAGACGGAACGGTTGCGAAAAAACCGTTGAAACTTGACTACGGTCAGACATTCAAAGTCGGTTTTGCTTTCGCAATCATAATGCTGTTCTGGACGGCTTACGACTTCGTCGTTCCGCTTCTGCTCGAACACGCATACGGCTTGCCCAACTCGTTGCGCGGACTTATTATGGGTCTCGACAACCTGCTTTCGCTGTTTATGTTGCCGCTTTTCGGCAAACTCTCCGACAAATCCAACGGAAAACTCGTCAAAAAGTTCGGCAGACGTACGCCGTTCATCGTCATCGGTACAATCGCGTCCGTCGTACTTATGATTTTCGTGCCGATTTCAACGCTCAATCAGCAGAAGAAAGCCGACGCGCTTACCGCAAGCATAGAGGCACAACTCAACGACGACGTTTTCATGACCGCAAGACTCGAAGAGTTCTGGGCGAGCAACAATAAGAACTACTGCGACAAGGATTATCTTTCCAAAAACGGAATCAGTGAGGAAGAGTATTACACCATACGATACGACGCGAATTTCACTTCCAAAAAGGCAATTCTCAACATGCTCGGCGAGGAAAGCTATTTCTACAACGGAGTGGAAGTTTCGCTTGAAGACGTAGAACCCGTGTCGGGCAAGACATACGCCGAAATCAAGGCGGGCAACGAAGAGTACGAGAAGTTCGTCGCTTCGGGCATGAACAACTACATAAGCGACAGAATTTACGAGGACGTCACGCAGGTGTCAGGCATGGGCAGCCTTGCGGTTTACATGGTGATACTGTTGCTCGTTCTTATCGCAATGGGTACGTTCCGTTCGCCTGCGGTTGCGCTTATGCCCGACGTTACGCCCAAGCCGCTCCGTTCGCAGGCTAACGCCGTTATCAACCTGTGCGGCGGCATAGGCGGCGCAATAGCCTTCCTCATTTATACGGTCGTACTGTTCGGCGAACGCCTCGAAAACTACGTCATCATATTCTCGTCGGTGGCGGCGGGTATGCTGCTGTTGCTTGCGGGCTTCCTTGCTTTGGTTCGCGAACGCAAGATGGTCGAGAAATGCCACAAGATATGCGAAGAATACGGACTGCTAGACGACGAGGAAGAAACAAAAGCCATCGCCGTATCGGCAGACGAGAGCATTGTGGATTGCGACACGGATATGACGGCGAATACCGCGTATTCCGAGAACGTTGACGCGGCGGAAGAAAAGCCCGCAATCTCGGAAGAAACGCTTGCATTTGCAAAAGCAAAAACCGCAAAAATCCGTTCTCCGAAAGAATGGTGGAATTCCAAGACCACGGAAGAAAAAGCAAAACTCCGCAGTTTCCTGCTCATTCTTGCCTCAATATTCATGTGGTTCATGGGCTACAACGCGGTGTCGTCAAACCTTTCCATCTACACGACCAAAGAACTCAACCTGTCCGCAGGCGTCGCGTCGATTATCTCGGGCGTCAGTATGGGTATCAGCGCAATAGCGTTTATTCCCGTCGGCTACCTTGCAGCCAAAATCGGCAGACGTAAGACGATTATGATAGGCTTCGGCATGGCGGTCATTTCCTTCCTGCTCATATTCGGATTTGTACGTTCCAGCAACAACCCGATTGTGCCGTCCGTCCTGTTTGCGCTGTTCTATCTGATAGCGGGCTTCGGACTCATTATCGCAAACGTCAACACCTTCCCCATGGTCGTCGAACTCTCGACGGAAGCCACGGTCGGTCAGTACACAGGTTACTATTACGTGGCGACAATGTCCGCGCAGGCGATAACTCCCGCTTTTGCCGGACTTGTCATGGACCACATCTCCAACCGCGGACTGTTCGTTTACAGCGCGTTGTTCGTGGTGTTGGCAATAGTACTCATGATGTTTGTCCGCCACGGCGACAGCAAACCCGTCGGTGCCGGCAAGAAACTCAGCAAGGAAGAGAAAAAACAAATCCGTCTCGACGCTCTCGACTCCGCAGACTGACGTTGTTCGGAGCAATAGATAGAAACCCTAAAACTAACAAAACGTTGAAATAACGCAAAAAGAAAATCCATCGGGCAACCGATGGATTTTCTTCGAGCGGCAAACGCTTACTTGCAGTTTTTGCAGCCTTTCGCATTGCTTGCGCCTTTGGATGCGTTTGCAGAACCTTTCGCTTGTTTTGCATTCGCTCTGGCATTGCTTTCGCTTGCGTCGGACATTTTGTCGTTTGCTCTGGATTTGGTGTTTTCCATATTCACTCCTTTTCGGGCGTTCGCCCTGATTTTAAGGGCGTATGCCCTTTGCTTTTAGTATGACTTTCTCCGCGGCTTTTATACTTGTCGCGAACGGAAAATGTGTTATAATATTGATATGGTACACATCGGCAACTCATGGGACGAACTTTTGCACGACGTTTTCGCGTCGTCGGACTATGCGGCACTCCGCGAATTTCTGAAATCGGAGTATTCGCATTACAGGATTTATCCTGATATGCACGACATCTTCAACGCGTTGAAATACACGCCGTACGAAGACGTCAAAGTCGTGATTATAGGGCAGGACCCTTACCACGGAGAAGGGCAGGCACACGGGCTCTGTTTCTCCGTCAAACCCGACAAAGAAACGCCGCCGTCCCTCGTCAACATCTTCAAGGAAATAAAGGACGAAACGGGCATATCCAACACTTCGCCCTATCTCGTTCCCTGGGCAAAACAAGGTGTGCTTATGCTCAATGCTGTTCTGACGGTGCGGGCAGGGCAGGCTAACTCGCATAAAGGCAAAGGCTGGGAGAAAGTCACCGACGAAGTCATACGCTGTCTTAACCGCAGACAAGAACCCGTCGTGTTCTTGCTTTGGGGCGGCAACGCACGCTCAAAAAAAACACTTATAACCGAGCCGCAGCACCTTGTGCTCGAATGCGCACACCCGTCACCGCTTTCCGCTTACAACGGATTTTTCGGGTGCGGACACTTTGTGAAAACGAACAAGTTTTTGACCGAACACGGACTTAAACCGATAGATTGGCGCACTTAAAGCGCGAAAAGGAGCAAAATGGCAATCAATATCGAAAGAATAAACGAACTTGCGAAAAAGGCAAAAACCGAAGGACTTACAGAAGAAGAAAAAGCCGAACAGGCAAAACTTCGCAAAGAATATATCGACAGCGTGGTGGGCAATCTGCGCGCGCAACTCGACAATACTTATGTCAAGAATGAAAGCGGAGAAGTCGTCAAACTGTCCGCCCGTCCCGCCGACGACAGCGACACGGAGTGAAAAGCCGTCCGACAAAGCCGCAAGAACAACAAGCGTGCTTTTATGATTAGAGAATTCAAATAATCCAACGCGATGGGACAAAAAAATAAGCGCAAAAAAAGCAGGGCATTACCCTGCTTTTTGATTTGCGGTGTATGTATTACTTTCTGACTTCGAAAAACGCTCTGGGGTGTGCGCAGACAGGGCAGACCTCGGGAGCTTCCGTTCCGAAGTGAATGTGTCCGCAGTTGCGGCACTTCCATGCGACCACGCCGTCTTCCTTGAAGACTTTGCCTTCCTTGATGGCCTGTGCAAGACGCAGATATCTTTCTTCGTGTTCTTTTTCGATGGCGGCGACTCCGCGCATTTTTGCGGCTATGGTGTGGAAACCTTCGGCGTCCGCTTCGTCTGCCATCCAGTTGTACATGTCGGTCCATTCAGCATGTTCGCCTGCCGCAGCGTCAATCAGGTTTTCGACGGTGTCGCCGATGCCGTGAAATTCTTTGAACCACAGTTTTGCGTGTTCTTTTTCGTTGTCTGCGGTTTCGGTGAAGATTGCCGCAATCTGTTCGTATCCGTCTTTTTTGGCTTTGCTTGCGTAATAGGTATATTTGTTGCGAGCCTGACTTTCACCTGCGAAAGCCGCCATAAGATTTTTTTCGGTTTTAGAGCCTTTGAGTTCCATTGTGAACCTCCTTGAATTGGGTTGAGGCTATTATAAAACATAACCGCAAAATAATCAATATTGATTTCTGTTTTTCAAATTGCGAAAATCGTTTGACAAAAGGCGACGTCAATGCTATTATTTTTTAGCATTCACTTGGGGGTGTAGCTCAGTTGGTAGAGCGCTTGATTTGCATTCAAGAGGTCCTCGGTTCGAATCCGTGCATCTCCACCACACCCGCAGGGGTACCCAAAAGGGGTTGTAGCTCAGTTGGTTAGAGCACGCGCCTGATAAGCGCGAGGTCGATAGTTCGAGTCTATTCAACCCCACCACCAAACGCAAAAGGGCGCACATGCGCCCTTTTTGTGTGCCTCGGATTTTACGTTGCTCGGTGTTAGAATTGATTTGCAGATTGACAGCCTGTTGCGTTTTGATGGTATGTATTGTAAACTGTGTGCGACAAAATATATTTAGGAGGCGGTATTTTGGTTGAACGTGAAATCAAGATAAGAGAATGGTTTGATATGTGGATTGAGAATCGGTCGGAGGGTATCGAAAACATATTCGAAGAAAATGCCGTCTATATAGAAAGTTGGGGACCGAAATATGAGGGTATAAGCGCGATAAGACATTGGTTTGAAGAATGGAACACCCGCGGGAAAGTTAATGTCTGGGATATAAAGCAATTTTTCCATAAAGAAAATCAAACGATTGTCGAGTGGTATTTTTGCAATAAGATGAACTACGGGAAAGAAGAAAAATTCGACGGTCTTTCTTTGATTGAATGGAGAAACGATAAAATTTGTTTTCTTAAAGAATACGGTTGCAACATCAACAATTACAATCCTTATGAGAAAGGCGACAAACCCATTTTCAAAGACGAACAAATCAACTGGTTCTAAGGGTATGTTATGAGCGAACTTCGTAAAATTCCCAATGTCGGGAAACAAACTGAACAAGACCTTATTGCTATGGGATATATCACCATAGAGTCATTGAGAGGAAAGTCCGCCCAGCAACTGTATGACGAGGAGTGTGCGTTGAAAGGACAACTCGTTGACCGCTGTCAGTTGTACCTTTATCGTGCAGTGGAATATTTTGTTAACAGCGAAAATCCCGATATTTCCAAATGTCATTGGTGGTTGTGGAAAGACGATTTTGCGAAGCCTTCCCCCTGTGGAGCGTTATGCGCCGAATGTGCACTTTTTCCGAAGGATTGCGAAGGTTGCCGCAAAATAAAGGGCAAAGTCTATTGGTTGCAGTTCACAGGTGGAGAAGTATGTCGGGTTTACGATTGTTGTGTAAACAGTAAAGGGCAGAAAAGTTGCGCTAAATGCGAAAATCTGCCTTGCGAACGTTTTACAAAAGACCCGACTGTGTCCGACGAACAAAACGAAGCGAACTTGAAAAGGATGTTGCATCGTCTGAACAACGAGAATAAAAATGAGTAAAGTGTTTATACGCAAAATAAAACCAGAAGAAATACCGTTGCTGAAAGAGTTTACTTACCTGGCTGTTTATGTCCCCAAAGGGGAGAGAAAACCGGATATCAGTATTGTTGAGTTGCCAGAATTAAAATTGTATTACGAAGATTTCGGGAAAAAGTATGGAGACATTTGTTATGTGGCTGTTATCGATGAAAAGATTGTCGGAGCAGTGTGGTGCAGAGTTATAAATGATTTCGGACATATAGACAACGATACACCGTCGCTTGCTATTTCATTAAAAGAACAATACAGAAAAAAAGGAATTGGAACGAAACTTTTGGCTGAAATACTGACAGACTTGTTAAAGTCTGATTTTCGCGCCGTGTCTCTTTCAGTACAAAAAGATAATTATGCAATAAAAATGTATGAAGATGCTGGTTTTGAAAACGTGAAAGACAACGGCGACGAACTTATTATGAAAAAAAGATTATAGAATTGTTCGGCAATAAGAAATAGTGCAAACAGAATTTTCGGCTGCATTGAATTTGATTTTTGCTTTTAGCGAATAAAATATGCTAATTAAAACAAAAACCCGCGCGGGAGACGCGGGTTTTTGTTTGCTTTGCACATAGTCAAACAAAACAAGCAATGAGGAATGTCGGCAGGGTAGACGATGGTGAAATAGGGCGGTTGAATTTGATGAAAACGTTTACATATTCGGTGATGTGTGGTATAAGTGTATTGCGGAGGCGAATATGTCTACTTTGTTTTTCAGGTCAAACGCAGTCAACACACATTGGGATACATGGCTTTTCCGTAATGACGGAAAATTCTATCTTTATTATCTTTCCGAAATCAACGGAAGGTGGGGCGGTTTCGGCGTGGCGGAATCCGATGACGGAGTGCGCTGGAAAGACCACGGACTTGCGCTTACTTCGAGCGAAAAAATGGTAGATTTTCTGGGGACGGGGTCTGTCTGGAAGTCGCCTGATTTCGACCGTGACAAAACGTTCATCGCCAATTTTTCCGAGTGGCAGTATGTAAAAGAGGGCGACAAACGGCAGAGAATATTTTTTGCGGTGAGCCGTGACCTCGTACATTGGGAAAAGACGGACGAAGTTTTCGACATAGACGAAAAACTGTATGAGCCCAAGGGCAGATGGGATTGCATTTATCCGATAGAAAGAAGCGAAGGCGGCTATTACGGCACTTGGACGGCTACGCCCAAGGGTCGCGAAGACAAGAACGGCGGAATAGGGTTCGGATATTCCGAAGACGGTTTGCATTGGCATGCAATGGAAAGCAACGGTATTTTCCCTGATGCGGACGAGTCGGGCGCAATTGTCAAGAAAGACGGGGAATATTACGGAATGTTCGGGCTTTTCGGGACAGGTATGATAGGCTATAAAGCCGATGCGGTCAACGGGCCTTACACGAGGTGCGCGGAAAACACGGCTATGTTGCCGTTTGAAAGCACCTATTTTTCCAGATTTCTGCAAACGGAAGACGAGTTGCTTGTCAATCACCACGCAATCACGAGGTTCCGTGCGGATTCCGGATTCTCGCATTGTTACATGGCGCCGCTCAAAAAAGCGGAAATTTTCAACGAAAGCATACATCTCAAATATTGGCACGGCAACGACAAGGTAAAGTCGTTCGGTGTTGTCAAAGAAAGAGATTTTGCAGTAGACGCCTGCCATTTCATCGAGGGCGCAATCAAAGACGGCGACGTTATTTCATTCGGTGCCGAAAGCAAAACTTTTATAAAATACGAGAAGGGCAGAATAGAAATCACCTCGGAAACGGACGGCGACAAAGTTCGGAGTGCGGATATTGCCGATAAAGGTTACACCGCCGAAGGCGACGCGAGCATAATAATCTTGCACAAAGATTCCGTATTCGAGGTGTACGTCAACGAAGTGTATATGACGTCATACAGTATGCCTTGTCATTTTGACGGAAAAATAACTCTCTGCGGGCAAACCGTCTGGGAATGCGAAGATTTTTAATCATTTAAATCGGGGCAAGCGATTCTTTGGATTGATTGAAAAGTCAGTCTGCGTTTTCGGGTTGCCAGTCTTTGCAGACGTCCACCCAATCGGTGAATGCAGAGTAGCGTTCAAGTTCGCTGATTGTGAGTTCTATCGCGCTGTTGCTGCTGCCGCAGGCAGGAAAAACTGTGTCAAACCTTTTGAGTGACTCGTCCAGATAAACGGTTACGCCGTCGTTTACGGCAAAGGGACACACTCCGCCTATCGAATGGCCGATAAGGTTGTCGACTTCTTCGGGAGAGAGCATTCTGGCTTTGGTGCCGAAACGAGCTTTGTATTTTTTGTTGTCGACTTTTGCGTCGCCTGCGGCGACAATGAGAATGGCTTTGCCGTCTATTCCGAAGGAAAGGGTTTTCGCTATGCGGCAAGGTTCGCAGTCAAGAGCTTTTGCTGCAAGTTCCACAGTTGCGCTGGACGTCGGAAATTCTATAACGCGGTTTTCCATTCCGAATTCACGGAAATAAGTTTTTACTTTTTCGATTGACATATCTACCTTGGCAGGATTGAGTGTGATTGTTTGGATTGCGTGTGACTGTATTATATCACGCAAACGAAAATTGACAAAACGAAAAGGCGCGGAGAGTTGTTTTTAGTCTTTGCCGAGCGCCGCACCGATTTGCGCAAACAAAGACAGTTCGGTGTCGGTGCTGTCGCACCCGAAATGCCACACCATAACTCCGCCAAGTCCCGCGTCTAGCGCGAAACGGGTTTTGTCGTAAATCATTTGTCTGCCGTTATAGTAGTTAGGTGTTGAGTTGATTTCTCTTCCGTCGGCATTCACGTAAACTTCGTTTACCGTGTTTTCGTAAGGCGACAGTTCGTATGCAATTTCGTGATAAAGCCCCCAGTACGTATCGCCGTTTATCGGGCGGGAGTAGAAAGGAAGTCCGAGATGAACCTTTTTCATATCAACGCCTTTGTCGATTAAGTTTGTCACCACGGAATAAGCGGAGTAGAACGTTGAATGGTTGCCCCTTTCGTCGAAGAGGTCGTATGCCATAATTTCAATCGAGTCGAGCGGGTCGAAATCGGACGCGGAAAAACGGTTCCAACCAATGCACCATTCGGAAATCGCTGACGTGAGCAATTTGTCACCGAGTGCGCGGTCAAGGCTTTTTATGTAGTCGGCAAAGGTTCTGAAATCGCTTTTCTTTTCGGGGTATTCGTAATCGAACGAAACACCGTCGGCGTCGTATTCTTCAAGCAAAGCAAGCAGGTTTGCCGTGAGTTTGTTTCCGTGAGTGCCCATTGCCGAATTGTGTCGGTCACGGGTGTCGGCCCCGTCGCCGAAATCGCGGTTGCCCAGAACTGTAAGCACTATTTTTGCAGACGGATTGATTGCGCGTATATTCGCGATAGCCTGCGAAAGCAAGGCTTTACCGTTGACTTTTGTTTCGTTAAGCTCGTAATCTGCGATATAAAGGTCGGCGTTGACGTCGAAGAACACCGCGCCGAACACGTTGAATTGCGTGACGTGCGACGCGGTTTCGGCGTATTCGGAAGAGAGCAGATAAGCCGTGTCGACGTTGATGTAACTCATGACTTCGAAGTCGTCGGGTCGGTTTTCGATAAGGTATGCTTCAAGCGAAGTAAGCACCCATTTCGAGTCCGACGACAAGACCTCTATACGCAGAGAAGAAACTTCCTTTGTTTCAAAAGCGCAGTAGCGGTAGCCGCCGATATAATCGTTGCCGTAAATCGGAGTTTCCTCGCCGTCGGCGTATATGCGGAAAGATGTGATTGCGTTGCCGCTTTCTTTAAGCACGACGGTGTTTATTTCGGTTTCGGTTTCAAAACGGAATACTGCGCTGTCTCCCGAGTTTCCCGCACAAATTTCAAAACTGCCGTTTGTCGCAACATTTTCGTAGCGTGCGGAAATGACGTCGGTTGCAGGGCGTGAGAAAGCAAACAACGTAAACGAAAACGCAAGTATAATCAAAAGTATAAAAATGCGAACCGACTTTTTCATTCTCCTAAACATTATAACTTTTATATATATGATTGACAAGCGCAAAAGAGTGATTGATGAAACGGATATTTACTCCGATATCAGCGGTGCACCTGTCATTCCCGAAAAAACATATTTATGAACGAAGAATAATGTTCGGAGAATTATATGAAAGACAACGGGATTTTCGATGCGCCTTTCCGTCACGGGGGCATATGTATGACGGGGAGTTCGGATTACGGGAGATGTTTTCCTTGCGCGGGAAAAGGAGTGACGGGAGCGGCGGTCGGCGGCGTAACGGGCGCGACGGGTCCGCGCGGACCCAAAGGCGAAACGGGAGCTACAGGCGCGACGGGTCCCACGGGACCGACGGGTTCAACGGGTCCTACGGGCGCGGACGGAGCAGCGGGAGCAAAGGGCGAAAAAGGCGACACCGGAGCCACTGGTGCAGACGGCAAAGACGGAGCAACGGGGCCTACGGGGGCAACGGGTCAAAAAGGCGATACAGGGGCGACGGGCGCCACAGGGGTAACCGGAGTAACGGGCGCCACGGGTCCCGCAGGTTCGGACGGCGTTACGGGTGCTACAGGTGCAACGGGAGAAAAAGGTGACACAGGTGCAACGGGTGCTACAGGCGCGACAGGGGCTACCGGTGCGACAGGAGCGACAGGAGCGGACGGAGCATTGACGCCCAATCCTTATTCGCTGTACGTCAAAGCGGGCAGCGTGGACGGCGACGGAACGCAGGCAAAACCCTTTGCAACAATCGAAGAAGCCTATTCCGCAGTTGCGCCTGACGGCAAGATTACGGTGTTTTCTGGAGAATATCCAGCAACCGCACAAATAAATCTGTCAAAGGAAGGAGTAGTTCTCGAAGGGCAAAGAGGGGCAAAAGTAGTGTTGCAATCACAGATTGTGCCTTTTCTGATTACGGGCGCGAATACGGAATTGCGCGGGATTGAAATCACAAGCGACGTTCCTTATCCCAATGAGTTCGTGCAGATAGGTGCAAACGGGGTTTTGCTTGCCGACAACGTAATTTACGGTCCGCCGCAAGGCGGCGACTCGTCAGGGTGGGTTGTCAACAGAGGATTTGTAACGCAGGGCGGAGTTCAGAACCTTATGGTAAGGAACAATGAAATTTATTCCTTGCGCCAGGCGGCGTATTTCAACCCTTCGTCCGAGGCTACCGTGATGTTCAACACGGTGTACAACACGCGCGGATACGTCGTTGACGGCGCTACAGTGCTGTTCAGCGGAAATTCCTGGGGGTTGCCCGCCAACGCCGTGGATATAGCGTTGCTGGCGGGTACGCCGAGCGGTGCGCCGTACGACCCCGTTGCCGACCTTTCGAAATATAATTCGTCGGCAAACGTGAGCGACCAACGATAAAAAAAACGCCTTCATCGAAGGCGTTTTTTGTGTTGTCATTCTCTTTCCGTTTCGGACGCGTTTCTCGCGTCTGCTTTTTCCCGTTCCGCGTTTGCTTTGAATTCTACAAGCGTGGTTTCGAGAGCGGATATTCTGTTTTGCAATTGTGAGATAATGGTTTTCAATTCTTTTGCCGCCTTATCTTTGGACTTTTTCAGGTCGGTGTCATATTTGTCGATGCAACCGTACGAAACCGCTTTGATAAGACAGATTGTGTACGCAAGCGTCAGTAACAAGCATACGAGATACAGCACCAGCTTTAACACCAACGAAAAAGTTAGCAGATTTGTAATCACTGTAAGAACAACGCTCATGATGAACAGAACTACCGTGACTCCCACATAAGCCGAAGCGTTGGAACGGGCAAAAGTTCCGTTGTCGGTTTCTAGGTTTTGCAATTCCGCTTTGGTTGGGTTTTGCGAGCGGAATTTTGCACCGCAATCGGGGCAGACATAAAAACCCTTATCGTCGCGGGTCATTTCCCCTTTGCATTTTGGACAAAACATAATTTTCTCCTGGATATATTATTCCGTGTTTTTATGCCGCGACTAAGTTGTAAGAATATCGTCCACGGTGACGAGCAGTTGGTTTTCGGCTATTGCCATGTTTATGCACTGTTCGATCCATTCCGTTACGGCTTTGGTTTTCTTGCCCGTGCCGAACAGCGCAATGACTTCCTTGACGACGTCCCCGCGTTCGAGGTTGAGACGTGTTTCGACTGCGCATTTTGCCGCGGCTATGATTTCCGCAGGGTGAACCTTGGTGAGGTCGCGCGAGGTCTTGACGTCGCAGGGACGGAAGGTTTCGACGGCTTTGTCGACGTAGAACGTCTTGCCGAAATAGGTTTGCTGGAAGCTTGCAAACTCGTTCATATAATCGTTCAGAGTCGCGACGGCGCGTTTGCTCGTCTTGGGAACATTGAACAGAACAAGCAGTTTATCGAGCAAAAGCGAACTTTCAATCGGCGATTCGGTTTCGATTATATCTCTTATCTTGCCTTTGATTTTTTCTTCGTTGACGAAGTTCAGGACAAAGTCCGCACCTGCTTTGAGCATGGGTTTGCAGTAGTAGCTCTTGTATGTTGCGCGGTAGCGGTTGGTGATGTCCTTGACAAGTTTCTTGCTCATCACTTTCTTTTCGGTGAGAGTGGTGATGTAGTCCTTTATCTTTGCTATTTCGCGACGCGTGTTGTTGAAGAAGTTGACCGTCCACAACTGATAGGTATTCCAGCCGAGTTTTTTGAGTATCTTGGTCTGCATTGCGACGCGGTCTTTCACGCCTTTCAGTTTGCAGCTGCTTTCGCTGTCGCAGATGATTGCGAGTATATATTTGTCCTTGTTGCGCGGGTCGACAACGGCGACGTCGATTTTGAAGTCGGACACGCCGAGGTTGTAGTCGCAGATGATGCCTTTGTCTTTGAGTTCGCGGGCAACGAGTTCACCGATACCGCCGTGAGTTGCCGTGATGTCGGTGTTGGAGATTGCAAGCATTTCTCTGCCGCGTTCGGCGTATTCGAGGAAGGCTTTGAGTCCCGCCACACCCTTGCTGTCCGTGCGGTTGAGGTCAATCATATTGCCCGTTATCGCGCTGAACACTTTCATTTCGTTGCGCGCACGCGTGACTGCGACGTTGAGTCGTTTGTAGCCGCCCGCCTGGTTGATAGGACCGAAGTTGAGCGAGAGTTTGCCGTTGCTGTCGGGGCCGTATCCTACGCTGAACAGAATTACGTCGCGTTCGTCGCCCTGTACGCTTTCGAGGTTCTTTACGAACAGCGGTTCTTCGCAGTCGTACGCCGCGGAGTCGAGGTTGTACTGGTGTATCTGTTTGCCGAGTTCGTTCTCTATGTAGTTCTGTTGCGCGGTGTTGAATGTGACTATACCGATACTCTGTGAGCGGGTTGTCGGGTCTTTGAGTCTGCGCACGACTTCCGCGACAAGCGCGTCGCCTTCTTTCTTGTTGCACTTGCTGCCGCCTCTTTCGTAAACGCCGTCAACGTATTGGAAGGAAACCTTGCTGTTGAGCTCGTTGGGCGAGGGGAAGGTGAGCAGGGTGTTGTCGTAGTACATCGCGTTCGAGAATGCGATGAGGCTTTCGTGATTGGAGCGGTAGTGCCACAGCAGGTGGTTTTCGGGCATACCGAGCGCAAGGCAGTCGTCCAGTATGCTTTCGAGGTCTTCCACTTCGAAGTGCTCGTCGTCCTTGTAGTCCGAACTGAAAAACGTGGTAGGCGGCAACTGTTTGGGGTCGCCGACGACGATGAGATCTTTACCGCGTACAATGCTTCCGACGGCTTTGCACGTAGGCACCTGCGACGCTTCGTCGAATATGACGAGGTCGAACTTGTCCATGTCGATGTCGAGGAACTGCGTGACCGAAGTCGGCGACATAAGCATACACGGGCAGCACGCTTTCAGAATGTTGGGTATCTGTGCAAACAGCGCGCGCAGGGTAGTGCCTTTCATGTTGGTTTTCTCGGCGCGCATCAGAATGACGCGTTCGAGGTTGTGGTCGCCCGTCGTATCTGCACGCGGCAGCGAATCGACGAGTTTGCGGTAAAGCTCCTGACGGGTGAGGCGTTCGTATTCCTCGGTGAGGTTCTTGAACTTGTTTGCCGCTTCTTCCAGCGTAAGACCCGAGAACTGGCACAACACGTCGTCAAGATAGAGCTCGCTCTTTATGAAGTTGTAATAGACGCATTTCTTGAAACATCTCAAAATGTCGTCGGCGGAAATTTCTCCGACGTTCAGCGGTTCGAGAATGAATTCGAAACCGCTGTTGCGACATTTGTTTACCATTTCCTGATAGCGGCACCAGTTGGGAATGAAGTCGATGTTCTTCTGAACGTTGGTGACGTATTCTATGCAGGCGTTTATGTCGTCGCCGCCGATGAAGTCGCCAGTGCGGAAGATTTCGCCGAAGTCTTTTGCCGCGCGGAAACAGTTGTCGAACGCCGCGATAAAGAAATCGAGATAACGGTGCACACCGTAGCGGGTGAGTTCTATACAGCTTTCGTTGAAGAGGTTGAGGTCGAATTCGGCGTAGAGTTTGAGCGCGCACTCAAACAGGTGCTCCATTTTCTCCACGCGGTCGTACACCGCCGACACGTCGGCGGAAGTCAGCGCAAACAATGCCGCAAGTTCGTCTTTGCGTTTGTTGAGCGTGCGGCGGTTCTGTTCGCATTTTGCGAGGAATTCGAGGAAGAAACCTCTGTCTTTTTTGTCGAGAGAAGCGGGGAAACAGCGTTTTACGCCGCGGCTGTAATTGCCCGTGCGCATGGCTTCGTCGACTTCTTCGAGTGGAACTTCGTAAGGGTATGTGCCGTATTTCGACGTATATTCCGCGGTGAGTATGCCGTTTTTCTTGTAGGCTTCGCGGAAGGAGTCGAGCATACCTTTTGCGTTTTCCACCGTTTTGCAGCGCGCGAAATATTCGCGGACGCTTTCGTCGCGCAACAGCAGGCAGATGTCGTAAAGCGCTTTGAGTTTTGCGTTGGTGAGCGCGACCGTGCGCATATTGAACAGCGGCAAAAGGTTGCGGGCGTACTGGCGCAGATGTTTGAGCTCGATGAGATAAATTTCGAGAATGGATTCGCCGTCGGCGCGCCATTTTTCGTCGTAGGTAAAGTCGCCTATGTGTTTGAAAGGCGATTTCTCGATGTCGCCGCATTCCTTTGCGCGGAGAGAGAGTTCCGTCAGCACGTCAAGGTAGTTGTTGAAAGAACTTTCCGTCAACTTCTCGTAGAACAGACTGTCGATGTTCAGGCAGTCGGGCGCATCCTCGTTTTCGAAGTAGTTGAGGATTGCTTCGTAAAGCGAAAAACCGAGATAACGTTTGCGGTGCATTGCGTCCAGCTCTTTCTGCAACTTTTCGAGAGGAACTGCGATTTCCGCGGCTTTTTCTTCGAGGTCCTGCTGCGACGTTTCGTCGGCAAGCGCGAGCGTGTTGATTATGTGGTTGAGGACAACGTTCTTGTTCGCTTTGTTGGAGTGCAGTTCGAGACAGAAGTCGCCGAGGCCGATATTTTGCAGTCTGCGGTGAACGACGGACAGCGCCGCCATTTTTTCGGCGACGAACAGGACGCGTCTGCCGCGGACGATGTTGTTTGCGATTATGTTGGTGATTGTCTGCGACTTGCCCGTTCCGGGAGGTCCGTGCAGAACGAAACTCTTGGACAAGCTGTCGTAGATTGCGGAGTATTGCGACGAGTCAGCGGAAATGGGAAGATACATTTTTTCCGCACCGACGTACGCTTCGTCGCTGCTTCTGTCGGAGAGGTCGAACGCGTCGCCCGACAGTTCCAGCCTGTTATTGATGAGCGAACGCACAATGGGGTGTTCGCGGAAACGGTCGGATTTGTATTTTACGTCGTGCCAGAGCAGATAGTTTGCAAACGACAGACTTGCAAGGAAAACGTTGGGGAAGATGTCCCAGCCTTTGAACCGCACGGTTTCGCGCTTTATGCGCGCGAGAACGGACAGTACGGCTTGCGGGGTGTTGAGTTCGACGGAGGCAAGCCCGCGCATATCGAGGTCAAACTCCTGATACAGGAATTCGAGCAGAGTGCTGTTGACGCGCAGGTCGTCGGTGTTGACTTCGACAGTATAAACGGGAGCCGCCACGCCTTTTTTGGAGATGCTGACAGGGTAGAGGAAAAGCGGAGCATACTTGTCGTCGGACAGCTCCTGTTCCTTCCATTTGAGGAACCCTGCGGCAAGATAAAGCGTAAGCGTGCCCGTTTCTTCCTGTATGGATTTTTCCTTGCGGAAAAGACGCAGAATTGTGGCTTCGTGTTCGCGCAGGTCGTATGCCGTGCGCAGGCGTTTGTTTTTGTATTCGTAGAGTATGTAGTCGGCAAAAGGTTTGAGGTAGGTCGCGCGCTCGAAACCGTTTGAAACCTTGTCGAGGGTTTCGGGGCTTTCTTTGGGTTTGCATTCGAGAGTGAATGACTTGACCTCCGCCATGTTTTCTATGAAATCTTCAAGGGACGGGACGAGCAGCTTGACCGCGGTCTGCGAAACCTTGAAGTTGAGCAGAGAGTTGCGCATATCCATATCGAGAAGTCGGCGTTCCCATTGCGTAACCCTGCTGATTTCCTTTTCGCCCACGATTTCGCCGCCGTACTCTTTGAGCTGTTTTGGGGCGAGGTCGGTGTAGTAGTCCTTGCTTTGGCGCAGGTCGTAACCGCCCGCACTTTTGACGCGTTCGGGCAGAGGATAGACGTGCATGATGCGCGCGCGTTTGATGTCGACGATAAACTCGACGTCGGCATCCTTTTTGAGTGCGCTTTGCGCGCTCTTTTCGGCCTTTTCAAACGACACACCCTGCAACAGGTCGCTTATTGCAACCATACTGAGGTCGCTGACTCCGCGTTCGGATTTCTTGCGCAGAATGTCGGGGTCGTCGTTTATGAGGTTGGGCAGACACTCGTTGGTGAGGAAACAGCCCGTGTACCATTTGTTGTTGATGAGTGCGACAATACCGTTCTGACCGTTGCTTTCGACAAGCGCGGCAAGAATGAGCGCAAGTTCGAGAGGCGAGGCGATTTTGGATATGAGCGTTTCCTGATGGTCGGGAATGAAGACGAACTCCTGGTCTGTCTTCATATCGGCGGGCGTGAACTTCTGGTCCGCGAGCACGCTGTAACAGGCGGCGAAGAAGTTTCGGACGTTGTTGCGCGTTCCCGAATAACCCGTGCAGGAATTGAGGTTCCAGCTCTGAACCTTGCGGCCTGCCATATTGAGCAGTTTGTTGATTTCGGCGGTTCGGCGGACAAACGCCGCGAGCGACGCGGGGTCTTCGCGGAAGTTGCATTCGTTGAATGCCAGCAACTGAACCTTGAACCTCTGCTCGGCAACAACTGCGTCTTCGTCCACGACTTCCATTATGATTTCGCCTTCGATTGTTTTGTCGAGGGCGACCATAAAGAGCGGCGAAAGCTGAACGCTGGTGTCGAACTTCGCCGTTGTTTTGCGGGGAAGTCTTACGTCGTTTATTTCGCAGGGGAGCAGGAATTTTGGCTCGGAATGAATGCGGATTGTGATGTTTTCACGTTCCGTATCGGACGAGTTTTTGACGTAGAGTCTTTTAATCGGAGAGATGTTGTTCTGCAAATGAAAGTAGCTCAAAACCTTTGAGCAACTTGCGGTAATTTCCGCATAATTCTTATCGCTGACTTCCTGTGGCATAATAACTCCTTTGAGGGGAGTATACCATACACCCGTACTTATATCAAGCCGAATGCGCGCGCAAACGTCGCACGCAACCGCGCGGAGAAAGCGGCAAATCGACATAAAACGGTGTTTAATATGACAAAACCGCGGTTAAAAGGCTTGTTTTGAAGATGGCAACGTTTAATTAAAAATTTTGTATCAAAAAGTCGTTCGGGAACGTCCGACAAAAAACGCGTCCCGAAAGGACGCGCAAAATATGGTGTTTTGTAAATGTTTGCAAGGAGCTTCGAGAACGGTTATACGGGGATAAATCCGTACAGAAGTATGCCCGCGACGGCGGAAATCAGGATTATGAGAAGGGGCGGGATTTTCTTGCCTTTGATTTTGACAAAGGAAAGAACAAGCAGTCCCGCGAACAGTCCTATTCCGATATAGTCTGGTTTGAACGCCGCCGTGTCGAAAATGCCGTCCATTCCGAAAAGCACGAGTATGCCGACGGTCACGACCACCGAGAAGAGAAGTCCCGTGACGGAGCCGCTCACGTTGTCGAACACTTCCTGAACCTTGGGACGGTTCATATAACGCGAGAAGAATTTCGCGATGATGATAATGATTATGAGCGAGGGCAGTACCACGCCTATGGACGCGATGATTGCGCCGCCTATGCCCGCTACCTGCAATCCGGCATAGGTTGCTATGTTGATTGCAAAAGGTCCGGGAGTGCTTTCGGCGATTGCGATGAAGTCGAGCAGAACCTGTTGGTCGAGCCAGCCTTTGGCAACGATTTCGCTCATTATCATCGGTATCATTGCGTGTCCGCCGCCTATGGTGAACAGCCCGATTTTGAAGAACGTCCAGAGAACTTCGAGATAAATCATTCGACGTCCTCCTTGTTCTCCGCATTTTCGGCAACGCCGTTTTCCGCGTTGTCGTTGCTTTCGGTGTTGGCTGTTTGCACGTCGTCGGTTTTAACGCCGTCGGGCTTGTCCGCGTCGTCGTGCTCCGCGGTTTTGGTTTCGGAAGAATTATCCGTTTGCTCCGCGTTGTCGCAGGTCTTTTCTTCTTCGCCGCTATCGGGCAGACTTTCGCAAAGCTCCGTTTCTGCGGCTTGCATATTGACCGCAAGCATTGCGTCGGGGCAGAGATTGCCGTCCGAGCGCTTGCGTTCGTAGTCGCCGCCGCATTTGGTCATTGTGGAAATAAGGCTTCGTTTTTTGATTATGTGCGTGAGCGCGACCGCGATTATCGATATGCCTATCGAGCCGAGCATAAGGTAAATGACGCTTATTTCCGTAAACACCGCAAGGCAGAACATTGCCACCGCCAGAATTATGGCAAGCGGGGTGCGTTTCATTCCTTTCAGGAATTTGAGCGCGCCGTTCACTATGAGAACTATAACGCCCACGCGGACGCCCATAAACAGATAGGTCACCCATTTGTTGTCGCGGACGATGTCGATGACGTAAGACAGTGCGAGAATTACGAGGAAAGAGGGGAGTACTACGCCGAGCGTGGTTATGATTCCGCCGAGTACGCCTTCGCGTTTGGTGCCGATAAACGTAGCGATGTTTATGGAAATCGCGCCGGGGGTGCTTTCGGCTATTGCAAAAATGTCCATCAACTCGTCGTGAGTGAGCCAGCCGCGTTTGTCGACGACTTCGTGTTCTATCATCGTCAGCATCGCGTATCCGCCGCCAAAAGAAAACAGCCCTATTTTGAAAAATACGGCGAACATCTTGAAACAGTCTGCGAGTTTTCGGGCAAAAGTCTTTTTCACGGTGGACATTATATATTATTTTGTCGGGATTGACAATAAAATTGCGGCGCAGAGTGTAAACGGCAGTGCGGAGTGTAAACGTTTGAACAGGACAAAAACAAAACGGGCGGAAATTTCCGCCCGTTTTGTCTGATTTGTTTTAATTACTCTTCGGAAATTGCTCCGACGGGGCAACCGTCCTGGCATGCTCCGCAGTCAATGCACTCGTCTGCGTTGACGACGTATTTGCCGTCGCCTTCGGAAATCGCTCCGACGGGGCAGGTGTCTGCGCACGCTCCGCAAGAAATGCATTCGTCGCTGATAACTCTCGCCATAGTATTCACTCCTTTATAATGATAGGTTTTTCAACCGAATACATCATAGCACAAAGGTTGCGGTTTGTATAGTCTTTTTTGAAAATGGCGTATGCCGCAAGCAACAATTTTCGCAGGCGGCGGCTACGCCGCAGTCATACTGCCGAACGCGTTGCCGTTATTCCTCGGTGTCGGGCATAGCGTCGATTTCCGCAGACGACTGACGTTCTCCGATTTTGAGGTCTTCGAGATTGTAAGTGCGCACGTCGTAGGTGCCGTCCTTGGTGAGAACGCGCACTCGCGAAGTCTGTTTGATGAGGTCGTTGGACTCTACGACGCCTTCTCCGTCCGACGTTCTGACTTTGCTTCCGACTTTGGGCATTTGTTTGAAAACTTCGCTGTAATAGTCGTTTTCGTATTTCAGACAGCAGAGCAGTCTGCCGCAAACCCCGCTGATTTTCTGCGGGTTGAGGGACAGCCCCTGAATTTTTGCCATTTTGATTGAAACTTTTTCGAAGTCGGGCAGGTGAGATGTGCAGCAGCAAGGTCTTCCGCACGCGGCGAGCGCGCCGCGCATTTTGGTGTCGTCGCGTTCGTAAATCTGACGGAGTTCAATTCTGACCTTGAATATGGACGCAAGCGTTCTTACAAGTTCGCGGAAGTCAACGCGCCCGTCGGCGGTGAAATAGAATATCAGCTTGCTGCGGTCGAAAGTGTATTCGGCGTCCACGAGTTTCATTCCCAGTCCGAGCGCGGCGGCTTTTTCGCGGATTACCGCAAGCGCGTGTTCGCGGTCGGCAAGGTTTTTTTCGACTTGTTTAAGGTCGTCGGCGGTGGCTTTTCTGACCACGGGTTTGAGGGGCGCGACGATTTCTTTTTCCTCGACTTCGCGGTTTGCAACCGAAACAGTGCCGTATTCCAGCCCGCGAGCCGTTTCGACTATGGCGCCGTCGCCTTCCGCAAACTGTATTCCCGTCGGGTCAAAGTAATACACTTTATTGGTGTTTCTGAACTTTATGCCTACTATGATTGCCATTTATGTTTAACCTCCAACACGGAAAAGAGCAGACTGTCTGTTACGGCGAGCTGGTTTACGCCGAAGAACAGTTTTTCCTGTGCCTTGTTTATTTGCTGAACAATGAGCGCGAGCGCACGGAGCGAAAATTGCTCCGCAAGCCTGCGGATACGCCCCGAAAGCGCGGAGTCGAAGAGAAGTTCGCCGTCCGTTTTTGCCGTCATAAGGTCGCGAACCGCAACGGACAGAATTTTGAGAAACTCGCCGATGTTCTTTTTAAAACAGGGCAGAGAGTCCGTTTTCAGAACGTCGGGACTGCGTTGCAGTTTTTCGAGCAGGTCGAGCGCGTCGGAATAGTATTCCTTGTATTCGGGGGACAGCGCAATGCGCCGCGCTTTCCCGAGCTGACCTTCCGAGCACGCGGCGGCAATAGCCGCAGACTCTTCGTCGCAGTTGAGCATGGAAAGCGCCTGAAAAACCGTGTTGCGGTCGAACACGTCGAGATACACGTGACGGCAGCGCGATTTCACGGTGTCGAGCAACCCCGCCTCGTTTGCGACTCCGAGGAAAATGGTAACGCCCGCGGGCGGCTCTTCGAGAGTTTTGAGCAACTTGTTCTGTGCGTCCGCGGTCATAAGGTCGGCGCGGTGCACGAAATATATTTTTCTGTCCGAAAGCGGCTTGATGGAAACGGAAGAAACCAAATCCTTGATTTCCTGAACCTTGATTTTCTCGCCCGCTTCGTTCAGCGAAAATACGTCGGGATTGTTGTCCGTCAGCACCTTGTGACACTCCGTGCACTCCATACACGCGGTATGCGAAGTGCAGTACACCGCGGCGGCGACCAGAGTGAAAAGTTCGCTCACGGTTTCGTCGTCGGGGGAAATAATCATATAGGCGTGGCCGAGTCCGGCTTGGATATCCTTGCGGAGAAGCCCGTAGGCACGGCTTTGCCTGAGAGTGTTTTCAAAGGCGGGAGTTTTCACCTGATTGCTCCTTTTTCACGCAGAGCGGAAATAATCTTGTTGTGCGTGTCGATTTTCTCTTTTTCGGGTTTTATGCACACAAAACGTTCGGGTGAAGCCTTGGATTGTGCAATAAAACCTTCGTAAACTCTGTCGTGGAAAGCGGCGTTTTCGCGTTCCAGACGGTCGTTGCGGCTCACGCTTCTGAAAGACGCGGAAGGGCGCAGGTCGATGAAGACGGTGACGTCGGGCAGGGCGTGTTCCACGGCATAGGAATTGACTTTTTTGACAAAATCCTCACCCAGTCCGCGGGCGTATCCCTGATATGCCACGGAAGAGTCGAGATACCTGTCGCAGATTACGGTTTTGCCTTGGTCGAGTGCGGGACGGATTACCTGTGCGACAAGCTGTGCGCGTGCTGCGGCGTAAAGCAACGCTTCCGTTTCCGCGGTCATTGCCGTGTTTGCGGGGTCGAGAATTATTTTGCGTATCTGTTCGGAAATCTCCGTGCTGCCCGGTTCGCGGACATACACGGCATCCTGTCCCGTTCTGTGCAGATAATCTTTGAGCATTGCAAGCTGCGTGGATTTGCCGACGCCTTCGCAGCCTTCGAAAGTGATAAACATAACTTCCTCACACCTTGGGCAATGTTGCCCGTACTTCCGATTATTATACCACAAACCCGCGGCTTTCTCAATGCAAAATCCGATATTGCCCGAATTTGGTTGCGTTGCAACCGCTTTGATTGTCGGCTTTCGGGTTGTAGAGAAAGAAAAAACACCCGCGCTGCCGCGGGTGTCCGATGTGTGTTCGGGATACGGAGCAGTCAACCGCCGTCAAAGGATTGAGTACTGTGGCGGCGCAACTCCGAATTCGGCTTTCGCAAATTCCGAAACCGTATCAGCATGGGACATGTTCACGGTGTACGACGTATCGGTACGGCATGCCGCCCATTTTGTACGGATTTCTTCTTCGGTGTCCGCGGAGGGGTTCACTTTTGCGGTTTCCGCCGAGGCGTTGAGCAGGTACAATCCCCAGTTCCCCGAGGTCAGATGCACTTTGTACGTCCATGTTGTCCAGTGCCAGCCTTTGCCCGTATAGAATTCCAGCACGCCCGAATATGCCTGTTCGTCCGTCTGGTCGGCTTTTCCCGTTGTTCTGCCCGCGTCGCCCCATGCGTTGAATTCACCGATAAGAACGGGGACTCCGCGGTTTGCGATAGCTTCGCCAAGTTGTTTCATTGTGTAGAAAGAGGAGTTGGACGTGTTGCTGTCCGTCCAGTTGTAATGATGATATTCATAAACGACGTTCTCCCAGTCGTAATCTTCGGGCGACGGCAGATTGAGAGGTTCCCATACGGACTCCATAATTATCATTCGCGTCGGGTCCTCTGCGCGGATTGCTTCGTAAATACGGTCGTAAAGAATGAATTGAACGTCGCCCGTGCTGCCCGTTCTTCCTTCGGGTTCGTTGAGAAGGTCGAACGCCGCAACGGTCGTGTTGCCTTTGTAGCGCTTTGCGACTTCCGTCCAGAGATTTACGGTGTTGACGCGACAAAGTTCGCCATACTCGTCGTCATCGAAAAGTTTTACGTCAGACGTGTCGCCGCTGTGGTCTTTGGCGTTTTGCGAGCCTGCCGCACCGTGCAGGTCGAGAATTACGTGGAGTTTGTTTTTCGCACACTGTTCTATGGCGTAGTCGAGTCTTTCGAAAGCGTCGGCGCGCAGGGTATAATCGGAGGGAGAAAGCGGATTGCCGTTGTCGTCGAGCGTTTTGTACAGGTTCATGTACGTGAAAGGAATGCGTACAACGTTAAGTCCGAGCGCGGCAATGTTGGAAAAATCCGCGTCGCTTATCCAGTTGTCCTCGTAAACGTCGATGAGTTCCTCGGCTTTTTCGGCACCGAAACGCGAATACAGCGTTTTAATCGTGGACAGATAATCCGTTTGGTCGGTTGGGCACATCCAGTCCTCCTGAACCAGCCAACCGCCGAGATTTGTGCCGCGGAGCGCGATTTCCACGCCTTCCGAATTCAGTATTTTACCATTTTCGGCGTGCAGGGCGGACAGTCGCGAGTCCGTAGTGTTGTCGTTGTTGTTCGAACAGGCGGTTAGGGCGCAGGCGGAGCATACAAGCACTATCGTTGCCATTACCGCAAAAAACGTGCGCAATCTTTTCATAATGCAATTTTAACATCGGCGGACTTCGGAGTCAATATTGGCGTTTTTGTTTAATTGACATAGTAAAGTTTTGGTATTAGAATAATAACAAGTTTTTTCTAACAGGAGTTTATCCGTAATGGACCTCAAACAGATTGAAAGCAAGTGGCAGAAAATCTGGGCGGACACCGGACTTTACAAGTTCAACCGCGACAGAATAGACAAGAAATGGTATGTGCTCGAAATGTTCTCTTATCCTTCGGGCGCGAAATTGCATGCCGGACACTGGTACAATTACGGTCCCGCCGACACTTATGCGCGTTTCAAGAAAATGCAGGGTTACGAAGTGTTCCAGCCCATGGGCTTCGACGCTTTCGGACTTCCCGCCGAAAACTACGCGATAAAGACGGGCATTCACCCTCAGGACAGCACGATGAAAAACATTGCGACGATGGAGAACCAGCTCAAAAAAATCGGTGCGATGTACGACTGGGATTACGAACTTTACACCTGCGCTCCCGAGTACTACAAATGGACGCAGTGGCTTTTCCTGCAACTTTACAAAAAGGGTCTTGCCTACCGCAAGGAAGCACCCGTCAACTGGTGCCCGTCCTGCAACACGGTGCTTGCAAACGAGCAGGTCGTTCAGGGCGAATGCGAACGTTGCGGAAGCACGGTCGTGAGAAAAAACCTTACTCAATGGTTCTTCAAAATCACGGAATACGCCGACGAACTTCTCCGTGACCTTGACAAACTGGATTGGCCCGAAAAGACCAAACTTATGCAGAAAAACTGGATAGGCAAGTCTTACGGCGGAGAAATCGAGTTCGCAATCAAAGGCAGAAAAGAAACTTTCCGCGTGTTCACCACGAGAGCGGACACAACCTTCGGTGTTACGTACGTCGTACTCGCTCCCGAAAATCCGCTTGTCGACGTCATTACCACTCCCGAACAGAAAGCCGCCGTCGAGGAATACAAACACAACGCGTCCAAAGCCACCGAAATCGACCGTCTTGCTTCCAACAGGGAGAAAACGGGCGTCATGACGGGCGCATACGCAATCAACCCCGTCAACGGCAGGGAAGTTCCCATTCTGGTTGCCGACTACGTTCTCGCAAGCTACGGCACGGGCGCGGTCATGGGCGTTGCGGCTCACGACGAACGCGACTACGTGTTCGCAAAGAAACTGGGTTTGCCCATCGAAAGAGTCGTCAAAGCCGTGGACGGCAACGACGAACTGCCTTTCTGCGATTACGGCATTATGGTCAACTCGGGCGAGTTCGACGGCATGACTTCGGAAGAAGGCAAAATCGCCGTCATCAAGAAACTGGAAAAGGAAGGCAAAGGCGCGCTCAAAACCAACTATCGTCTGCGCGACTGGCTTGTCAGCCGTCAGCGTTACTGGGGCGCACCCATTCCCATGATACACTGCGAACATTGCGGAGTTGTTCCCGTTCCCGAAAAGGATTTGCCCGTTCGTCTGCCTTACAATGTGGACTTCAAGCCCGACGGAGAAAGCCCGCTTGCAAAGTGTGAAGAGTTCATGAACGTTACGTGCCCCGTGTGCGGACGTCCCGCAAGACGCGACCCCGACACTCTCGATACTTTCGTGTGTTCGAGCTGGTACTATCTGCGTTATCCCGACAACAAGAACGCGGACAAGGCGTTCGACACCGAATGGATAAACAAAATGCTGCCCGTCGATAAATATATAGGCGGAGCGGAGCACGCCTGCATGCACCTGTTGTACGCAAGGTTCTTTACCAAAGCGCTCAGGGATATGGGTTATCTCAACTTCGACGAACCTTTCCTGTCCCTTGTGCACCAAGGCACCATACTCGGTTCGGACGGCAACAAGATGTCCAAGTCGAGAGGCAACGTCGTATCTCCCGACGACAGCATAGCGAAGTTCGGCGCCGACGTTTTCAGAGTGTACCTGATGTTCGGTTTCAGCTATGTCGAGGGCGGACCCTGGAACGAAAACGGACTGGACGGCATAGGCAAATTCTTCGACCGCGTGGAACGTATCGTCAAGAAATGTTTTGAAGTAGAGTTCGAGGAAAGACCTCTGCAAAAAGCAGAAAAAGAACTTAACTATGTCAGAAACAACACCATAAAGTGCGTTTCTGCCGATTTGGAGACTTTCTCGTTCAACACCGCGCTTGCGAGAATGATGGAATACGTTAACGCCATTTATTCTTACGACACGGAAGTTCCCACCAAAAACGCGTTCTTCAAGGACTGCGTCAAGGATTTGGTTCTGTTGCTTGCTCCTTTTGCGCCGCACTTCTCGGAAGAGTTGTGGGAAATGCTCGGACAGCCTTATTCGGTGTTCAATCAGTCTTTCCCCGTCTGCGACGAAAAAGCGCTTGTCCGCGACGAAGCGGAACTTGCGGTGCAGGTCAACTCCAAACTCCGCGCGAGAATCACCGTATCCAGCTCGGCAAGCAAGGAAGAAATCGAAGCCGCGGCGCTCAAAGCGGTTGAAGCGCAACTCGGCGGAGCAAAACCCAAGAAAGTCATCGTCGTGCCCGGCAGACTCGTCAACATCATCGCGTAAGGTCTGTTATTAAGCATTAATTTTGCAAGTCAAATGCGGAAGGAAGTCTTCCGCACCGCGCCGAGAGGCGCAATGAGAGGAATATATGTTAGACATCGTAAGAATCAAACAAAATCCCGAAGAAGTGGCGGCGGCTCTTGCGAAAAAGGGCTGTGAAGTCGATTTCACGCAGGTTATAGCGTGGGACAACGAAAGAAAAGCCGCAATAAACAACGTCGAACAGCTCAAAGCCAGACGCAACAAGGTTTCGGCGGAAATCCCCAAACTCAAAAAGGAAGGCAAACCCGTTGAACCCATTTTCGAAGAAATGAGAGAAATCGGCGACCGCATTGCCGAAGGCGACGCCGAAATCAACGCGCTTGTCGAACGCATTTCCGATTTTCTGTCCCGTCTGCCCAACATGCCCGACCCCGACCTGCTCCCCGGTGAAAAGGAAAACAATCAGGTTGTGAAAATCGTCGGTGAAAAACCCGTGTTCGATTTCCCGCTCAAAAACCACGTCGACCTTTGCACTTCGCTCGGTCTTATCGATTACGAACGCGGCGTCAAGCTCAGCGGCAACGGTTTCTGGATTTACCGCGGTATGGGCGCAAGACTGGAATGGGCGCTGCTCAACTATTTTATCGAAGAGCACCTGAGAGACGGTTACGAGTTCATTCTTCCTCCTCACCAACTCAATTACGACTGCGGTTTCGGCGCAGGTCAGTTCCCCAAATTCAGCGACGAGGTTTACTGGCTTGACTGCGACGAGGACAGACACCGCAACAGATTTATGTTGCCCACCGCGGAAACCGCACTGGTCAATATGTACGCGGGCGAAATAATCGACGAAAGCAAACTTCCGATGAAGTTCTTTGCATACACTCCCTGCTACCGCAAAGAGGCGGGCAGCGCGAGAGCGGAAGAACGCGGTATGATTCGCGGTCACCAGTTCAACAAAGTGGAAATGGTGCAGTACGCGCACCCCGAACACAGCATGGAAGCCTTTGAGGAACTCGTGAACAAAGCCGCGGCGCTCGTCGAAAAACTCGGATTGCATTTCCGTGTTTCCAAACTTGCGGCAGGCGACTGCTCGGCGTCCATGGCAAGAACTTACGACGTGGAACTGTGGATTCCCAGCATGGGCATTTACAAGGAATGCAGCTCCGTATCCAACGCAAACGATTATCAGGCGCGCCGCAACAACACCCGTTACCGCGACTCCAAGACGGGCAAACCCGCATACGTACACACTCTGAACGGCAGCGGACTTGCAACGTCCAGACTTATACCCGCAATCGTCGAACAGTTCCAGAACGCAGACGGCACGGTAACCGTACCCGAAGTACTGCGCAAGTGGCTGGGCGGCATAGAATTCATAGGTAAATAACATTACGCAACATAAAACCGTCCGTTCGCCCGTCGGAAACGCCTGTGGCGTTGCCGAGGCGCTCCGCAAATAGCGGAACGGAAGGAAAATATAAACAGTCCGTTCGCCCGTCGGTCGGACAAATGGAGGATATATGAGAAAAGAACTCAAACCCTATGCGGACGAAGCTTTCGGCATTGTCGAAACCGCCGCAAACGACATCGGGTCCCGTCTGCCGGGGTCGGAAGGCGAAAAGAAATTCGCCGACTTTATGGCAGGCAAACTCGAAAGCATCGGCGTCAAACCCGTGAAAGAGAAGTTCCTCGTTTCGCCCCGTGCCAGCATAGGCGGTATACCTTATGCGGGGTGGGTGGGAATAATCTGCGCCGTAATGATGTATTTCGAACAGCTTTACGGACTGGTATTCTTCCTGTGCCTTGCAACCTGGGTATGGCTCATTTGCAGCGTGTTCCTTTACAAAACCTGGTTTGACGCGGCGTTCCATCAGGAAGTTTCGCAGAACGTGTACGGCGAAATTCTGCCTCCCGACGGGAAGTACGATTACACCGTAATCCTTTCGGCGCACACCGACACCAGCTGGAACTGGAAACATTCGTCGCTCGCGGCAAAAAGTCCCGTTCCCGTTTTTATCAAAATGGGTATCGGCATTTTCGCGTTCCTGTTCCTTACCTTGACTTCGCTTGCGATGTTCATCATTTACTGCAAGTACGTTTACGCAACCCCCACCGACCTTACGCAGGGAGAGTACATCACGATGATGGAAACTCTGTCAAACGTCGCGACCTTCAAAATCGCGCTTTACGTTTTGCTTGCGGTGTTCGTAATCCCCGGTTGCTTCCTCGTTACGCTCTGGGCGGACAAGAACCCCCGCACGGCGTCTCCCGGCGCTATGGACAACGCAACGGGTATCGGTATCGCGTTTGCCGCGGCAAAATACTACAAGGAAAACCCCGACAAAATGCCCAAAGGCTGCCGTATCATCGACTTCAACTGCGGTTCGGAAGAAGCAGGTCTGCGCGGCTCGATTGCGTTCACAAGAAAACACAAGGGCGAGGCAATTCTCGAAAACTGCTACAACATCAACATCGACTCCGTTGCGGACAAGGATTATTTCGAAGTCGTACACGGCGACACCTGGCAGTTCACCAAGTTCGACAAGGACCTCGAAACCATTATGCTCGACGCGATGAAAGAGGCGGGTATCGACAAGCCCGGCAACATCGCCAACCCCGTCGGCGGCTGCGACTCCACGCCTATGACCAAAGCTGGCGTCAAGAGCATAACGTTTGCGGCACAGAACCCCGTTCTTACGCAGTACTATCACACGTTCTACGACGTAGCGGAACGCTTTGACGTCGACACGGTGCATCTCGGACTCGACGTCGTCCTGCGTGCCGTGGATAAAATCGGCGAACTGGAAAACTTCAAGCGCGGAATAAAAGCGGAAAAGGCGGCGGAAAGCAAGTCCGAAGTCGCACCCGTCGAAACCGCGACCGCGGACAGCGCCGCAAAGGAAGAAAAGGTTTATCTTGAAGCCGAAATCGAAAGCGACGAGGAATAAATCAATCAAATTAACAGGCGGTCAACCGCTTCGAAAAGTCCGTTTCGGCGGACTTTTCGCATATTGTTGCATTAAAATCGGACGGCAGACCCGCTTTCGGCAAATTTAAGTTGAAATTAACGTCCGAAATGGTATAATGTATTCAATATATTAAAAACTATATCCGTATCGGGGATTAAGAACTTATGAAGAAATCTTTGTTCAGACTTCTGTTGGTTTTCGTACTTGCGGCAATAACCGCAGTTACGCTTGCGGCTTGCAATCCGACTTCCGGCGGCACGGGCGGAGGCGGTAACGGCGACGGAGAACTGTCCGACGCCACGTTTACCGTTACCTTCGACTCCAACGGCGGCCTTACTGATTTTTCGGAGTACAACCTCACAAGCGTAAAATACGGTTCGCTCATTTCTCCGCCTACCAACAAGAACGGCGAAGAGGCGAAACCCTCAAAAACAGGGTATAAGTTCGATTACTGGCAGACATCGGACGACAACGAGTTCCACTTCGACACCGACCGCGTGACGTCCAACCTCAAACTTACGGCGCATTATACGCCCATCACCTATACGCACGACATCACGTCTTTCCTTACAGACGGTAAATGGACGTATCAGGACGGACATACGGTGTCCGTTCCCGAGGACGGAAAATTTGTCACGACATTCGACTCCGATTCGGCAACAATAGCAATTCCCACCACCACCGACGAAAACGACTATTTCGTGTACTGGTACTATCTTGACACCGTGGACGGCAAAGAAGTCGAAGTTCCGCTTACGCAGTGGGCGTCCAAAGGTGCCACAAGCGTTGTGTTGTCGGGCAAATACACCGTTCCCCGCACGCTTACGCTTTATCCCAAGTTTTACAGCCAACTTCCCGATTATACGGTGTATTTCAAAGCAGACGAGCTTGGCGAAACTACTTCTTCCGGCCATGTTGAAATCAAACAGAACGACAACGTTCTTTTGAGCAAAGTCCCCACGGTGACGCGTGACGGATACGATTTCTGCTACTGGTACTATGTTGTAACGAGCAAAAACGATGACGGAGAAGAAGTGCGTTCCGAAGTAGAATTCGTGTTCTTTGACGAAAACGCAGAGGACAACAAGGCGGCAACCAAAGTAACGAAAGAGCTCGTCAATGAAGAAAATTCCACGCTTACGCTTTACGCGAAGTGGGTCAAGAGAATAGAAATCAACTCTTCGACGGATATGGCGGCACTTGCCGCGGAAATAAACGCCGCGATTACAAGCGAAAATCCGTCCGTTAAAGAGGCGTATCAGAAAGCGCACATTTACGTGACGGAAGACGTCAACTTCGGAACAATCGCTCCGCTGTACAGCAAGGAAAATCCTTTCAAAGGTACGCTGGACGGATATGACGAGGCGACATCTTCTAAACACAAAATCACGTATGCTCCCGCGGCGGGAGAGTATATGGGCTTTATCGCGGCAAACGAAGGCACGATAAGCAACGTCGTTTTCGAATGCAACCTGACGGCGGCGGACTTTTCCGCGGTTGAGGCGAATGTTGTGCGCGTCGGCGGCATTGCGGCGTACAATGCGGGTACGGTAGACGGTTGCGAAGTCACGTTCAACGTGACCGACGGAGCGCTTGTGCTTTCCGACAAATCGCTGTATATCGGCGGTGTTGCGGCGGAGAGCGCGGTCGGAACGACCATCAACAACTGCACGGTGAACGTAAACGCGACTTTCTCGGCGGACACCGTGTATGCAGGCGGTATAATAGGTAAAGCCGTTGCACCCGCGAACAAAGTCGCAAGTGCTGTCACAAGCAACAAGGTTACGCTTGATATGGCGGTGACCGCGGCACGCATGTATGCAGGCGGACTTGCAGGATATGCGGACGCCGTGAATTTCGATGCAAACGGTGTTGTTGTTCAAAAGCTCAATGTTGCCGCGAACGGCGGCACCGCATATGTCGGAGCGTTTGCGGGACTTGCCAAATGGGGTAAGATGTCCAAGTGCTACGCGGACGGCAAAGCAGATGTCACGAACGAAATCTACGTGAGCGCGAATACCGTGTATGCGGGCGTAATGCTCGGACACAACGAAACCGTTCTTTCCGATTGCAGAGCGGCGGCGGATATGGAAATCTCCGTTGCAAGCAAAGCCTATGTCGGCGGCATAGCGGGATACAGCACGGGTACGGGCGGAACGCGCGGAAACATCTCTTCGTCGCATGTTACGGGCAAAATCAAACTCACCGCAACGGGTGAAAATGCAGAAGTCAAAGCGGGCGGAGTCGTAGGTCAAGCGGATACCGTGTCCGTAAGCCGTGCGTTTGTGAATGTAAGCATAACGGTCAGCGCACCCGAAACGGCAGAATGCTCCCTCGGTTTCGTGGCGGGTGTAATCAGCGCGAACGGTAAAGTCGAAAAGAGCTATTTCGCAAAAGAAAGTTCCGTTACGCTCAACACCGCAACGGTCGGAGCAACGGATGAAGACCCCGCGTTCGATTTGACCAAAGTCGAAGGCGCAAGCGCAATCGAGTCTGCAAAATATGCGGACAGCAGCTGGATACTCGGCGAAGACAATTTCGACCTTGACAGAGACGTATGGACGGTTGTCACCGTAGACGGCAAATCCGAATTGCATCTCATCGCCGAACACGTTCAAGGCGACTCCGAAGGCGGAGAAGAGGGCGGCGAACAGGCGTAAAAACGCGCGACGTCGAAATTTCAGGTCAACCGAACAAAGCGGAACATCGGCAAATTGCGACCAAACCGCGGCAATCGATTTTATAACGCAGAGAGGACGGCATATGCCGTCCTTTTCCGTTTTTAAGCCGTTATTTCGGCGCGTTAACTTGCTTTGTTGGGTGCGCAACGCGGCAATCGCTTGCAAAGTGCAACGACATATAATATAATCGAATTGCCGCTTCGGCGGCGATTTTTCCGTATTGAGGTTGATATGGCAAACTTCGACATCGAACTCGTCGGCAAAATCGGCTCTATGGCACTGATTGACCGCGAGTATCAGGATATGAATTACAACATCATCGCACGTCTTTCGCGCGAACTCCGTCCCGGTTACATCTGGGTTACTTCCGGTGCAACGGAAATCGGAAGACTGGACTACATCAAGCGCACGGGCAAGGAGCTCAGAGGAACGGACGAGGAAAACAAAACCGACTATTCCGCACAAGGGCAGTCCATTCTGATGCAGACTTACCGCCAGTATATCGACAGCAGGTTCAGCGTAAGACAGATACTTGTCGAACATCAGCATTTCAACGACGCGGAAAAGCGCAAACACCTGTTCGAAATGCTTTGCCGTTGCCCCGGGCAAAACGCCATTCCGATTGTCAACTACAACGACCCCGTGAGCGACGAGGAAAACCGCAAACACGAGATAATCAAAGTTCGTGCCGAACGCGGCAAAGCCATAGAGTGCGTGGACAACGACGAAACTGCAAGCCAGATTGCTTGCCTTGTCAAATGCAAGACTTTGCTCATTCTGACCACGACTGACGGAATATATTCAAATCCCGAAGACGACAAATCGCTTATCGAGCGCGTCAGCGGAAAAGACGTATACGAGCTCATCGCAAACGTTGAAGCCTTGCAGACGCATTGTCAGGGCGCTTCCCGCAAAGGCGCGCAGGGCGCCAGAGCCAAACTCGAATACATCAAAGAACCGCTCAAAAACGGCACTACGGTAATGATTGCAAGCAGTCGTTACAAGATAAAGGACATACTGGACGGCAACGTTCCCGCAACCCGCATCGGCCTCGGCATCTGATTGAAACCGAACCGTGTAATATTGCAATCCCCGCATAAAGCGGGGATTTTTGTTGCGAAAAATACGGCGGACGTTCCGGGGTGTGGCAGTATGATAAACCATCAATATATTTGACAAAAAAATAAATTATACTATTGTAGTAGATACAATATGCTCTATTCGTCGCCGCCGTCTGGCGGGACGTGGAAGGGGAATGGGATGACAAACGAGAACGAAAACGCAGTCGTAGAAGTCGCGACGCAAACCGTGCAAAGCAACGACACGGCAGTCGAAGCGAAAGCGGCGCAAAACGCACCCGAAAACACGGGCAAACAGAAAAATATCAAAGCAAAACAGCCTATGAGCGTGGTGGGAAGATTTTGGAATCTGCGTCTTACGGCTGCGGTCTTGCAAATTTTCGTGACGGTGGTTTTGCTTGTATGCGCGATAGTTTTTCCTTCTGTGTCCGCATCGGAAACGGAAAGAACCCTTGCGCTTGTGTTGCTGGCAACGGCTTTGGCGCTTGCTTTTTTCAACCTTTTCTTCGTGGTGCAGAGCATTACGCTTCGCGTCAACAGAATTATGATGTTCGTGACTGCGGCAACGGTTGTCGTGGTATCTCTCACGGGATTTGTGTTGGCATGTCGTGAAATAACGCTTATTATTGCCGCGTTGGTGGTCGGAATACTTTGCATCTGCGGCGTAATGGCAGACGGTTGCGGTTTGTTGAGTGCAAAAACTATGGTGTTCGGCGGCAAAGCTGCAAGCAAGTTTTCGTGGTCCTCTTCGACTTCCGAAATCACTTCCGACAAAAGAAGGATAAGCAATGCAATGAGCGTTTCCGTCGCCGTCGTAACGTTTGTCGTTATGATTGCGGCGCTCATACTTCCAATAATCAACGTAGTCGGACAACGCGGCGGGGCGAACCCGCTTGCGGGATACAATAAAATCGAGTTGGGAATGAACCGCAAAACGGTGTTGAGCGCAATGTCCGAAGATTATGTGGAAAATCCCGACAACACGCTCGTATGGTACGACAAAGAGCGCACCGCGCTTATGAAAGAGAGCAATGAACTTTCCGAAAAGATTGTGGACGCACAGAAAAAGGGCGACAAGAAAGAAATACTGCGTCTTGCGGAACGTATGGAAGAAGTCGCGAAACAACTTCTTTATGTGCCGTACAGCAAGTTTACGGTCAAATTCAACAGCTTGAAAACGTTGAGCAAATCAGCTACGATTTTGTATCCGACGGCATTCCCGACACTTCTGCCGTAACAGCTGTCGAAAGTTTTGTCACGAAAGCCAAAACAACGAGCTACGGATTTTATGTCGTCAGAACCGTACATTACGATAACGGTTCGTGGAAGAGATTTTACGACGAGGTCACAATCAGCGATATGACCTATTCCGCGAACTTTAACACTTATACCGTCATCGAAGAGTACAAACTCGACGGATTCGGCAAAACCTTCTCTTATACCGATTCTTATTTGGGTTGGTGCGACAAAGGCTTTGTCAACGTGGAATACGTGTACAACAGCAAGTTTGCAAACAAATAATCAGCTGTTTGAGGATTGTCCTTGAATTATCGATGTAAAAGATAAGTTGAGTTATTTGCCGGTTTAATTCAGATGTAGATTAGTCGGATTGAAACGCAATTCCGAACAAGAAATGAATTGCGTTGTAAAATAAGATACAAAAGCTACAAGGTAAAAGTCACATTGTTAAATAAAACCCCGTCCGTTTGGACGGGGTTTTTGTTGGTTTACGCTGTGCGCACCGACTTATTTGCCGGGTTTCCAGTTGGATTCCGCCTTGCGGGCATAGAATGCACGTTTGACTGCTGCGTCGCGTTCGTTCTTCTCGAACAGCACTTTCGCCGCGTCGGGGTTCTGTTTTGCAAGAGACGCGTAACGGACTTCGCCCATAAGGAAGGACTGGTAGTCTTCGGTGGGTTCTTTGCTGTCCAAAGTGAAGGGGTTCTGCTCGGTGTCCGCGAGATTGGGGTTGTAGCGGAAGAGTTGCCAGTAACCCGTGTCAACCGCTTTCTTCATTTCGAGCTGCGACTTGGTCATGTTGATGCCGTGGTTGATGCAGGGTGCGTATGCGATGATGATGGAAGGTCCGTGATATGCTTCCGCTTCCGCGAATGCTTTGACGACCTGGTTCATATCCGCGCCCATGGAAACCTGTGCGACGTACACATAGCCGTAGTCCATTGCAAGCAGTGCAAGGTCTTTCTTCTTGGTGCGTTTGCCGGTTGCCGCGAACTTCGCGATTGCGCCCGTAGGAGTGGACTTGGACGCCTGTCCGCCGGTGTTGGAGTACACTTCGGTGTCGAGGACGAGGATGTTGACGTCTTCGCCGCTTGCGAGCACGTGGTCGACGCCGTTGTAACCGATGTCGTATGCCCAGCCGTCACCGCCGATAATCCAGATGGACTTCTTGATGAGGCAGTCTTTTCTTGCCTGAATCTTTTCGAGCAGTTCGAGAGTCATGCCGTTGGCGTTCTCTTTTTCTGCGGGGAGCAGTGCAAGAATCTTCTTGGTTGCCGCTTCGGAAGCGGGACCGTCGTCTTTGCCGTCCAGCCATTCGGTGAAGGCTTCTTTCATTTCTGCGGAAATGGTGTCAAGACCGATGATGTTGGTCATGATGTTGGCAAGGACGTTTCTTCTCTGCTGATATGCAAGGTGCATACCGAAACCGAACTCTGCGTTGTCTTCGAAGAGGGAGTTCGCCCATGCGGGACCTTTGCCTGCGTCGTTCTTGGTGTAAGGGCAGGTAGGTGCGCTGCCGCCGTAAATGGAGGAGCAACCCGTTGCGTTGGCGATGACCATTCTGTCGCCGAAGAGTTGGGTGATGAGTTTGACGTAAGGAGTTTCGCCGCAGCCTGCGCACGCGCCGGAGAATTCGAAGAGAGGTTTCTTGAACTGGCTGTTCTTGACGGAAGCAACCTTATCGGCGGGGATAGGAGCGGAGGTCTCTTTGAGGCTGACTGCATAGTCCCAGTTTGCGGCGTCCTTTTCAATGGATGCGGCAAGAGGAATCATGGAGAGTGCCTTTTCCTTTGCGGGGCAGACGTTCACGCAGTTATTGCAGCCGGAGCAGTCGTAAGGACTGACCTGCATACGGTATTCGTAACCCTTGAAACCGATTGCGGCCTTTGTGACAAAACCTTCGGGTTTGTCGGCGAGTTCTTCGGGGGTTGCGAGCGTGGGACGGATTGCCGCGTGAGGGCAGACCAGCGAGCAGCGGTTGCACTGGATGCATTTTGCGGGATCCCATTCGGGAACGCTGACCGCGATACCGCGTTTTTCGAACTTGGTGGTGCCGGTGGGCACGATGCCGTCTGCGTTGAACGCGGACACGGGCAGTTTGTCGCCTTCCTGTGCGGTGATGGGCGCGATGAAGTTCTTGAAGTATTCGTCATCGGGAACGGGCAGAGGATCTGCACCGGTCGTGGTGGTTGCCCAGCTTTCGGGATATTTGACTTCTTTGAGGCCTGCGATGGCGTTGTCGATGCAAGCGCAGTTCATGTTGACGACTGCGTCACCTTTCTTGCCGTAGGTCTTCTTGATGGCTTCTTTCATGTATCTCTCTGCGTCTTCGTAAGGAATGACGTTTGCGAGTTTGAAGAATGCCGCCTGCATAACGGTGTTGACGCCTTTGGACGCGCCGAGTTTGGTGATGACGTCCAGACCGTCGAGGGTGTAGAACTTGATGTGCTTTCTTGCAATCTGGTTCTTCATCTTGGCGGGGAGCTGTTTGTCCATTTCGTCGGGGGACCAGATGCTGTTGAGCAGGAAGGTGCCGCCGTCTTTCAGGTCGGAGAGCATGTCGTAACGGAGCACGTAAGACTCATTGTGGCAAGCGACGAAGTCGGCCTGGTCGATGAGGTAAGTGCTGCGAATGGGCTCATCGCTGAAACGCAGGTGGGAAATGGTGATGCCGCCGGACTTCTTGGAGTCGTAGGAGAAGTAACCCTGTGCGTATTTGTCGGTGTGGTCGCCGATGATTTTGATGCTGTTCTTGTTCGCGCCGACAGTACCGTCGGAGCCGAGGCCGTAGAACTTGCAGGAAATGGTGCTGGGAGATGCAACGTCGATTTTCTCTTTGATGTCGAGAGAAGTGAACGTTACGTCGTCGAAGATACCGACGGTGAAGTGGTTCTTCTTGCCTTCGTTCATGTTCTGGTACACGGCGTTGACCATGGAAGGATTGAATTCCTTGCTGCCGAGGCCGTATCTGCCGCAGAGGATTTCTGCTTTGACGTTCTTTTCGTCAAGCGCGGTGACGACGTCGAGGTAGAGGGGTTCGCCGAGGGAACCTGCTTCCTTGGTGCGGTCGAGAACGGTGATTTTCTTTGCGGTCTTGGGGAGTGCCGCGACAAACGCGTCGACGGGGAAAGGACGGTACAGTCTGACTTTGACGACACCGACTTTCTGACCTCTTGCGTTGAGGTAATCGACGGTTTCTTCGACTGCTTCCGCACCGCTGCCCATAAGGACGATGACGCGGTCTGCGTCTTTTGCACCGTAGTAGTCAACGAGGTGATACTGTCTGCCGGTGATGCCCGCGACCTTATCCATCATGGTCTGGACGATGCCGGGAACTGCGTCATAGTATTTGTTTGCGGCTTCTCTGTTCTGGAAGTAGATGTCGGGGTTCTGCGCCGTGCCTGCCTGATGAGGATGTTCGGGGTTGAGGGAACGTGCGCGGAAACGGTCGATATCGTCAAAGTCGACGAGGGACTTGATTTCTTCGTAGTCGATGACGTCGATTTTGCTGACTTCGTGAGAGGTTCTGAAACCGTCGAAGAAGTTTATGAAAGGTACGGAGGATTTGAGGGTGGAAAGATGTGCCACAAGGCTCAGGTCCATAACTTCCTGAACGGAGTTGGACGCGAGCATAGCAAAGCCGGTCTGACGGCAAGCCATAACGTCCGCGTGGTCGCCGAAGATGCTGAGTGCGTGAGCGGCGAGAGCTCTTGCGGAAACGTGGAAAACGCAGGGGAGAAGTTCGCCCGCGATTTTGTACATATTGGGAATCATCAGCAACAGACCTTGGCTTGCGGTGAAGGTGGTGGTCATCGCGCCTGCGGCGAGAGAACCGTGAACCGCGCCTGCCGCGCCTGCTTCGGACTGCATTTCGGCGATTTTAAGCACGTTGCCCAGTATGTTTTTTCTGCCTTGACCCGCCCATTCGTCGCAGTTTTCAGCCATGGGAGAGGAGGGCGTAATGGGGTAAATTGCCGCAACGTCGGAGAACGCATACGCGATATGCGCCGCAGCGGTATTACCGTCGATAGTCATCTTTTTCATAAAAGACCTCCATAGAAACTTGTAATCCTGAAAAATTCAGCCATAAGGCTAGCAAGGTGGATTATACTCTCCGCACGCGTAATAGTCAATCAATATTTGCAGTTTGTATTACTAACAGATAACAACACATCTGTATACGTGCGCACTGTATGCGCGTATGAAACTTGCGGCAGAGTGCGGAAACGGGCACGGAAAAATGGCGTCGGACGGTTGGTAAAATCGACGATAACGGAAAATTTGTGCGCGGAAAAGCGCGACAAGGTGTCGTAAAATCTCCGAAAACCTGTCTGCGCGGCTTTCACACGGCGCAAATGATTGCAATCGTTTTGCAATTCGGCGATATTGTGCTAAAATTACACCAATATGTCACAAATCGAAGTCAAAGGCGTCAATTATTCCTACCGACTTGCCGAAGGGCAGACACTGCGTGCCCTCCGCAACGTGTCCTTTACCGTCGAAAAGGGCGAGTTTGTAGCGCTTGCGGGAATGAACGGAAGCGGCAAAAGTACGCTTGCAAAACTGTTGAACGGGCTTTTCGTGCCGTCCACGGGTGACGTTCTCATCGACGGAATGAACACCCGCGACGTCGAAAAGACATTCGAAATACGCAAAAAGGCGGGAATGGTTTTCCAGAACCCCGACAACCAGATGGTTGCGACGTTGATTGAAGACGACGTGGCGTTCGGACCCGAGAACATCGGCGTTCCGCGCGAAGAAATAATCGAACGCGTGAACTGGGCGCTCGAAGCCGTGGACATGACGGAATACCGCACGCGCAGCGCAAGCAAACTTTCGGGCGGACAGAAACAGCGCGTCGCGATAGCGGGCGTGCTTGCGATGAAACCCGAAATTCTCATTTTCGACGAGTCGACGTCCATGCTCGACCCCGAGGGCAGACGTGAAATAATGGACGTCGCGCGCAAACTCAACGATTCGGGCATTACGGTCATCACCATTACGCACAATATGGACGAAGCCGCAATGGCAGACAGAATTATAGTTCTCAAAAAGGGCAGAGTTGCGCTGGACGGCACACCGAAAGAGGTGTTTTCCTCTCCCGTGGTGGAGGAGTGCGGACTTACGTTGCCGCCCGCGACCGAACTTGCCCGCGAACTCGGCGAAAAAGGTTACCGTTTCCAAGGCGCGGTTATAGACGAAGACGAATTGGTGGAGGGAATATGTCGGCAATTACTCTGAAAAATCTCTCATACACCTATTCGAAAAAAACTCCTTACGAAAAGCGCGCTCTCGACAATATCAACCTCGAAATTCAGGAGGGTGAATTTGTCGGACTGGTAGGAGCAACGGGTTCGGGCAAATCAACGCTCATTCAGCATCTTAACGGGCTAATCAAGACGCAGGAAGGCGAAGTCGAAGTGGCGGGCATGAACGCCAAGGACAAAAAGACGCTCAAAAAACTGCGTTTCACCGTGGGTATGGTTTTCCAGTACCCCGAATATCAGCTTTTCGAAGACACGGTGGCGAAAGATATTGCTTTCGGACCCAAAAACATGAAACTTTCCAAGGAAGAAATCGACCGCAGAGTGCGCAATGCAATGGAAGTCGTCGGTCTTCCTTACGAGATTTTTGCCGAAAGAAGTCCTTTCGAATTGTCGGGCGGCGAGAAGAGAAGAGCGGCGATAGCGGGCGTAATCGCCATGGAACCGCAGATACTCGTGCTTGACGAACCCGTGGCGGGACTGGACCCCGCAGGCAGACGGGAAATTCTCGAACTCATAGCAAAACTCAAAAAAGAAGTCAGCCCGACAATCATAATGGTGTCGCACTATATGGACGACATTGCCGCAATGGCGACGAGGATTGTCGCGCTCAAAGACGGCAAAATCGTGGCGGACGGTGCGCCCGAACGCGTATTCGGCGACAGAGAAAAAGCCCGCGAAGCGGGGCTCGACCTGCCTTCGGCGGCAAAGATAGCGGACAGACTGCGCGCACGCGGCATTGACGTAAGCACGGAAATAGTCACGCTCGGACAGCTTGCCGAGGCACTCGGCAGAATTGCCGACGAACGCGGTTTGGCAAACGCGTACGACGGCAACGGCAAAGAACTGCCGACGGTTGCGGAAAACGCGACGGAGGAGGGAAGCGATGTTTAAGGACATAGCGTTCGGACAGTACTATCCAGTTGACTCCGTCATTCACAGAATGGACGCGCGAATGAAACTGTTTCTCACGGTTTTGTTCGTGGTTGCGATATTCTTTGTCAACACCTATTTCGGATTTATGCTTACGGCGGTGTTCCTGCTTGCGATAATACTGCTTGCAAAACTCCCGATGATGTCCGTTCTGAAATCCGTTCGCGCCATAATTTTCATAGTGATATTCGCCGCGATAATCAACCTGTTTATGATAAACGAAGGCGAAATTCTGTGGAGCTGGAAATCCCTTCATATCACCGATGTGGCAGTTCATACTACCATAAAGATGACTTTAAGGCTCTTTTTGCTCATAAGCGGCGCGTCGTTGCTTTCGCTTACGACTACGCCCGTCGAGATTGCGGACGGCACGGAAAGCCTGATGAAACCCTTGAAACTCATCAAGGTCCCCGTCCACGACATAGCAATGATAATGAGCATCGCGCTCCGCTTTATTCCCACGCTGTTCGAAGAAACCAACAAGATAATTTCCGCGCAGAAGGCAAGGGGCGCAAGTTTCGATACGGGCGGACTTATCGCAAGAGCGAAAGCCTTGCTGCCCGTGCTCATTCCGCTTTTCGTCAACTCTTTCCGCAGGGCGGACGAACTCGCGTTCGCAATGGACGCACGCTGTTACAACGCCACCGAACACCGCACCAAAATGAAAGTGATGAAACTGCACGTCGCGGACTACATCGCGTTTTTCGTTATGGTCGCGTTCTTTGTGGGCATTCTTATGGACAGATACTATATGGGCGGCGGCATAATGGACGGACTTATTTTCGGAGGTCTGTTGTGAGATACCGCGCCGTAGTATCCTATTTCGGCAAAAATTACGTCGGGTGGCAAAGGCAACTCAACGGACTGAGCGTGCAGGAAGTGCTGGAAAAAGCGCTCACCGCCGTTTTCGGAGTGCCGACGCAGGCGACGGCAAGCGGCAGAACGGACGCAGGCGTGCACGCGGAAGGTCAGGTTGTGCACTTCGATGCGGACACGTCAATTCCGCCCGAGAAAATTCCTTTTGCCGTCAACACCGAACTTCCGCGCGACGTAAGTATGCTGTCCTGCGAACCCGTCGACGACGGTTTCAACGCCCGTTTTTCCGCAAAACGCAAAACGTATTGCTACAAAATTTACGTTTCCCGTCACCGCAAACCCATGCTCGAAGAAAACCACGCGCATATCGTGTATGCGCTTGACGTGAACGCAATGCGCGAGTGCGCCGCAGTCATAGAAGGCGAACACGATTTCAAAGGGTTCGAGGCAAGCGGTTCGGTGATAAAGAACACCGTCCGCACCGTCTACAAAATCGACATAGTAGCAACCGTTCGCGCCGAACGCGACGGAAAACTGTCCGACGGCGAACTGGAAATTTACGTCACGGGCAACGGATTTCTTTACAATATGGTGCGCATAATAGCGGGCACGCTGGTATATGTCGGGGCGGGCAAGATGACCCGTGAGGAGGTCGAAAAGGTGCTTGAAAGCGGGGACAGAACGCTGGCTGGCAAAACGCTTCCGCCCGAGGGATTGACCCTTGTGAGCGTGGAATACGGGGACTGATATGCTGACTGTCAATTTCGAAACGGACGCAAAAACTCTTTCGGAACTTTACTCCGCGCTCGGGCTGGACATTCCCGTCGGCGGCACGAATTTCCTTTTGCGCGAGGACGGCGAGCCTATCGGACTTATGCGAACCGAAATGAGCGATTATGTCACAATCACGCATTTTAAGTTGAGAAACGACCGCTTAAACTATGAAAACCGCGAGTTTTTCCTGCGAGCAATGATGTTCAAGTTCTCGTTGTCGCCCATACCTCTTGCGGTAAAAGGCAAGGTTGACGAACTTGAAAAATTCGGGTTCGAGTACCGCGACGGATATATGAAAATCGACGACTCGCGCAACATCAACCTACACGGTGACTGCCACAAATAGGCAGTCTTTTTTATTTTGTTTTTTCCGTTTGCGTTATCGTTATATGCTTTTTTGTTCGCCGCGGGTTTTGTTCGTTCGGCCTCGTTCAATCGACGTATTTCTTGCGGTTTCGACCTTGCGCGGGCACAAGCGCGTGTTATGCTTTCTTTTCCCAAAATATTTTACTTGCGAATTGCGCGCGTATGGGGTAGAATAATTCTACTAAAATATCGGATACCAAAATGGACGAAATCAGAACAAACGAACAATCATCGAATTTTATCGAAGATATCATCAACGCTGACCTCGCAGAGGGTAAGCATACCAAAATCATCACCCGTTTTCCCCCCGAACCGAACGGTTATCTGCATATCGGTCACGCAAAAGCCATATGCATCAACTTCGGTATGAAACAGAAGTACGGCGGCGAATGCAATCTCCGTTTCGACGATACCAACCCCGTCAAAGAGGACGTCGAGTATATGGAGAGCATCAAAGAGGACATTCGCTGGCTGGGGTTCGAGTGGGACAGGGAACTCAACGCTTCCGACTATTTCGAGAAGATGTACGATTTCGCCGTCAAACTCATCAAGGACGGCAAGGCGTACGTTTGCGACCTGACTGCGGACCAAATACGCGAAACGCGCGGCACGCTCACCGAGCCCGGAAAGGAAAGCCCCTACCGCAACCGTTCCGTCGAAGAGAACCTCGACCTGTTCGCCAGAATGCGCGCGGGTGAGTTCGCCGACGGAGAAAAGGTGTTGCGCGCCAAAATCGATATGGCGTCGCCCAACATCAATATGCGCGACCCCGTAATCTACCGCATATGCCACGCGGAACATCCTCACACGGGCAACCGTTGGGTCATCTACCCGATGTACGATTTCGCGCATCCTCTCGAAGACGCAATCGAAGGCATCACGCATTCGCTTTGCTCCCTCGAATTCGAAAATCACCGTCCCCTTTACGACTGGGTGACGACAAACTGCGGTTTCGACCCCCGCCCCCGTCAGATTGAGTTCGCAAGACTCAATCTTACGCACACGGTTATGAGCAAGCGTTTCCTCAAACGTCTTGTGGACGAAAAAATCGTGTGGGGCTGGAACGACCCCCGTCTTTCCACGCTTTCGGGCATTCGCGAAAGAGGTTATCCCCCCGAAGCGGTGCGCGATTTTTGCAGCAGAATAGGCGTTGCGAAAGCCGACAGCGTCGTCGATATTGCCATACTCGAACACTGCGTGAGAGAGAACCTCAACAAAAACGCCACCCGCGCAATGGTGGTTACGCGTCCTCTCAAACTCGTGATTGACAACTATCCCGAGGACAAAACCGAGATTATGCAGGTGGAGAACAATCCTCAGCAGGAAAACAGCGGAACGCACGACGCCACGTTCTCGAAAGAACTGTACATCGAACAGGACGACTTCGCGCTCAATCCGCCTCCCAAATATTTCAGGCTCAAACCCGACGGTATGGTTCGTCTCAAAGGCGCATACGTCGTAAAATACAAGAGTTGCGACCTTGACGCGGAAGGCAATCCCGCGGTGGTGCACGTCGAGTACATCGAAGGCACGAAGTCGGGCGAGGAAGGCGCGAACATCAAAGTCAAAGGCACGATACACTGGGTCAACGCCCGCGACGCGGTCGACGTAAAACTCAACATCTTCGATTACCTCATCAACGACGGCGACGGCGATTATATGGACCGCATCAACCCGAACTCGCTCACGGTTTTGCAGGGCAAGGCGGAAAAGTTCCTGCTCAATGCGAAAAAGGGCGACAGATTCCAGTTCCTGCGCGAAGGGTATTTCGTCTGCCGCGGCGGTACGGAGTACAACTGCATTGTCGGTCTTAAAGACAGTTTTAAGGGTTAAGGCTAAAATATCACAGTGCGCATACGCCTGCGCTCAGGGCGTAGCGCAAACATACAGACGTTCATTACGAGGTGAGTTATGTTCACTTGCAAAGTTTGCGGAAGCGAAGTCGAACGCGGTCAGGCATACTGCACGACCTGCGGCGCCGAAGTCGTGTCCAATTACGAGGTTACGTGTCCCGCCTGCGGCACCAAAAACAACGCGGGTAGCAGGTTCTGCGCCAACTGCGGCGGAGCGCTCGGCGTTTTGCGTAAACCCGTATGCGACATATGCGGCACGCCCAATCTTCCCGGTGCGAAATTCTGCGTCGTCTGCGGCGCACCCGTTACCGATTCCGACAGTCCCTTTACGGAAGAGGACGTCGTCGAGTTCCGCAAAAACAAAATGAACGTCGACCTTATGGTCAAAGAGAGAATGAAAGCCGTCGACAAGGAAGTCGCGGAGATGAAAAAACGCGTCGCCGACGACAAGACCAAGGCGATGAAAGAGATTGAGGACTACCGCAAAAAGACCAACGAAGAACTGAGCAAGCAGGCGAAAATCCTCAACGCGTACCGCGACAAGGTCAACGAACTCGGTTCCGAAGACGTTGCGCAACTCAAAAAACTCTCGCAGGCAATCAGGAACTATTCTTCCTATTACGCAGACCCGTATTCGGCGGCGGAGAATATGGACGAGCTCAAAGACCCGTTCATCTGTCCCGTCTGCGGCGCGATAAACGCGGGCGACGCGGTCAAATGCAACCGTTGCGGCCGTTCACGTGCGCGTTCCATACTTCTGCTTGCCAAAGGCAAAATCAAACAGTCGCCGCCCGTGAGAAAGAAAGTAAAGGTGCTCGAAGCACCCGAAGCCGACCTCACGTCCCGCAAGACGCCCACGTTCGACGAGTTTGCGGGCGAAGCGTTTGCCGAGGCGCAGACCAAACCCATTGCAATGCCCGACGAACAGAAAGACGCGCCGAGATTTGCAAACGGTGCGCAGCATTTCGTGCCCGGCGGCGGATATTATCCTTATCCCCCTATGGCACCCTACGGCGCACCCGTGCTGTACAACAAGGAAACGGGCGAACCCTACCAGATGCCGCCCATAGTGCAACCCGTGGCGTTTGTTCCTTACGTCACGCAGGAACAGCCCCTTATGCAGTATCTGCCTACGGGCGAATACGCCGCACCCGCGCCTGAACCCGCGGCACCTGCGGTGCAGAACCGCACGACCGACGTCGACAAAAAGAAAATATGACGGCAAACAACAACGACAGACGTCCCGCAAACGTGGACGAGGCGGGCATCAGACTGGCCCCGCAGCCGCTTGATGCAGGTTCCGCAAAACAACTGCCTTCCGTAAGGCAGGAGTTTGTCATTGCGCCGTCGCTGGATTATCCCGACGCGCACCGCGAAACCGATATGCCGTCGTCGACTGCGCGCGACTATCAGCCCGAAGAAAAAGACGTCAACAAGAAATGGAAACGTTCCGCACGCAACAAGAATATGGTTGCGGGCGTGGTTATGCTCATTGCGTCCGCCGCGGCGATTGTACCTTTCCTGCTTGCCTTTTTCTCGGTGAACGGCGACAGCCTGCCTTTCAAATACATACCCGAGCAGTTCAACGTAATAAGACATTGGGTTGACGCGTTCTCGCGAACCGCGGCACTCGGCTGGAAAGGCGATGAAGTCAACACCATTTGGTTTTATATGGTGCCCGACATAATAGTCAGCGTCGGAATTATCGGAATTGTCGCAAACCTTGTACAGTCGGTTTTCGGCATATTCGGTGCTATAAAACCCGCAAGATACCTTTTCGGCGCGGCTTTGTTCGCGCTTGCGGCGATAGCCGTTTTCGTTACCGCGCTGGTCGGCGCGGAAGATATCGGGGTCGCACGTATCGACCTCGCGCAGGATTTCGTCGCAAACTGGAAAACCTGCGAATACGTGACGCTGTTCTTTATAGCGGGGTTGAACCTCGTATGCGCCACGGTTTCGGCGGTAATCGCGCCGCAAAGAACAGGATATACCCGCTGACGGACTAGCCGGCGGTTTCTAGACTCGAACGCGCTTTCAGCGCACGGAGGCAATATGGCAAAGAAATACAATCAGGAGATTACGTTCCTTCCCGACAACGGTACTGCCGCGGAAAACGAAGAGCAGGTCGTAAAGTCGGAGCCCACTTTGTACGAGAGCGAAGCGTACGGAACGTCGCAACCCGACGAGGGTATCAAAACCACGGTTACAAAACCCGTTGGTATCGGCGGTCCCGTTCCCATTATCGCGCCCAAGCACAACACTATCCAGTTGCAGCCGATAGTGGTACCGCTTGCCGTCGTTCCTTATATGAGTCAGGACAGTGACATTCTCCGCACCGACGGAAGAACGCTTGCCAATCCTTATGCCGAGGGACGCACCGAGGAAGAGGAAACCGCGTTTCAGGCGGAAAACGCGCGTCAGAAAAAACACAAAGCCGTGCGCACCCGCGTTTATTCGCTCGTTATGTGCATAATCGCCGCGTTCCTGTTCGCGGGATTTATGCTTGCATATTTCAAACCCGCAATTTCCGACGGTTTCGATTTGTCGTCCGTCGACATTATCGGCACGATAAAAGGCTGGACGCAGGGTACCGCTCCCGCAGACCTTGCCATCGCAATAACCGCTATGGTGGCGGCGGCGGGTTCCTTTGTCGCGCTCATTGCCGCGTTGTTTGGAATGTTGTTCGGGAAATACCCCCGCAAACTGTTCTGTGTTTCGTCCTTTGTCGCAGTCGGCGGATTTATCGCTCAACTGCTTTATAAGGTCATCGAAAAGACTTTCGTAGCGCAGAACGAAATCGCTTTGCTCGTTATGCTCGGCATTGCGGGACTGATGTTCGTCGTGTCGCTGATATTCCTTGCCGCGGCGGTAAGGCGAGAGGACAGGGACGAAGAACTGCTGATGAGAGCGGGATACGAAATCTGAGTCGCCGGAGGCACTCGACGGAGTGCCTCTTTTCATAATCGTTTAACGGAAGAACAAAATAATAATGTCGTTGAAGTTAGTGTCGCTTGCAAGCGGCAGCAAAGGAAATTGCACACTCGTATTATCGGACACCACGGCGATACTTGTCGACGCGGGCATTTCTTTTGCAAAACTTACCCGCGAACTGCGGCCGTTCGGGCTTACGCCCTCGAAAATCGACGGAGTGGTCATAACCCACGAACACACCGACCACGTATGCGGTCTGCCGCGGCTTTGCGCGTGCGCGCCCGTGTACGCTCATCCTTATACGGCGGCGGCAATAAGCAGACGGCAGGGGGGACTGTGCAACTACGTTGAACAAGAGTTCTACGACGGCGGGTTTACCGTCGGCGACATAGACGTAATCCCGTTCCGCGTTCCGCACGACGCCGTGTATCCTATGGGATATACGTTCCGCGTGCAGGGCGGAGCGCAGGTCAGCGTCGCAACCGATATGGGCAAGCCGACAGTCGGCGTGTTCAACAACATCAAGGAAAGCGAAGTCGTGTTGCTCGAAGCAAACCACGACGTGGATATGCTGAAAAGCGGACCCTATCCCGAAAATCTTAAACGCAGAATTCTCGGCGATACGGGGCATCTCAGCAACGATATGTCCGCGGTTTTCGCGGAAAGGCTGATAGGTTCGGCGGTAAAGACGATTTTGCTCGGACATCTCAGCCAACAGAACAACCTTCCCGAACTCGCAACGGGAACGGTCAAGGGCAGACTTCTGCAACGGGGCTGCTGCGACATTGCGGTCGACGTGGCGTTGCAGGACTGCGCAAGCGAGGTATTCGAAGTAAAATGAGAAAAAATCTTATAGCAAGCGAAGGCGGCAGCGTATATCTGTTTTCAATCTGCGGAATTTCCATACTCAGCAGCCTGTTCTATTACGTTATGGCGGGCAGAGTAGGGTCGTTCGCAGGCATGAGCATTGCCGATTGGGTGGGCTATGCCGTAACGCAGGTGGCAATCGTGCTCGTCGTCTATCTCTTTTCGCTGTGGCGCAAATACGACGTTCTCACCGTCAGCAAACTTCGTCCCTGCCGCAATCCCGTGCGGTATCTGCTGTTGTTCCCGATAGCGTTGCTTACGATTATAGCCTTTCTGCCGCTGTCAATGCTGTTTCAGGCGTTTTTCCAAGCCATTGGCGTCAATGCCACGGTTGCGGCGGGCAGTATCGATTTCAGCAACCCCGGCGTTTACTTCCTTGCGCTGTTCGTGATTGCGCTTTTGCCTGCGTTCGGCGAAGAACTGTTGCTGCGCGGCACCGTACTTCCCGCGCTCACAACGCGCGGAGTGTGGTTCGGCGTATTTATATCGGCATTGCTGTTCAGCCTTATGCACGCAAACCCCGCGCAGACCGCTTACCAGTTCTGTATAGGAGCGGTGCTTGCGGTAGTCTTTCTGCTGTCCAACTCCCTGTTGTCGTGCATAATTCTGCATTTCCTCAACAACTTTATCACGCTCACAATCACGGCATATATTCCCGAAATCAACAATGTGATAGCCTCTCTCGGCGCGTGGAACTGGCTCACGGGCGCAATCGCGTTTGTGGTCGGCACGATATTGCTTTTCGTGTTGCTGTACGCGTTCTACAAAGCGGGACAACCCAAGAAGGACGACAACGGTTTCAGAGTTGTCGACAACGGGATAATCTTTGAAGAATACGCTTTGTACGCGAAGGCGGACGCACCCGCCAAGAAAAAGAGAGTGAGCGGAGACGGCTTTGTCAACGCTTTCCGTTTTGCGGCGTCGATGTTCACGCCCAAAGGCTGGCGCGCAGCCGAACGTGCAATCGCGTCCACCGCACTCGACATTCCGTATCTCGGCAAATCCCAACCTATGATTAACGTCTGGCTGGCAATAGGCTTTGCCGCCTTCTACTGGATTATAGCCTTCTTGCAGGTGTTGTTATGAACTCGCGCTACGGGGCAGGGACAATTTACTTTTTTGTCATAATTGCCACCTTGCTCATGCGCATGGCGGGCGGGCTCGGCGTGTACGACGCGGTGAATGTCGACAGCGACGTTTTCTTTACTCTCGTCGTCCAGCTGCTGTGCTTCGGAGCCCTTCCTCTGCTCGGATATTTCATTGTTTCCAAACAGCTCAAAACCGACCAAATCAAACCTTTATTGCGCGATTTTAATTTCAGAAAGTGCTCTTTGCGCAATTTCGGCTATTGTCTGGGCGTTACGTTGCCCATACTTTTCCTTACGGGCGTCATATCTTTTGCGTGGCAAAACGTGCTTGCGCTTATAGGCTATACGCATTCTGCCGCGGACCCCGTTACTCCGACCGTGGGGGCATTTATCGCGGACGTCGTTCTGGTTGCCGTTCTGCCCGGTATATTCGAGGAAGTCACGCACCGCGGACTTGTTTTTGCCGCTTACCGCGACAGCGGTTATAAAGTGGTGGTCGTGTCTGCGTTGCTGTTCGCGCTTATGCACCAGTACATTCCGCAGACGGGTTACACTTTTGTGATAGGGCTCCTTCTTGCGCTTATGACCTACTACACGGGCTCGATATTCCCCGCAATGTTCGTGCACTTCTTCAACAACTTCATAAGCGTGGTTTCCAATTATGCGGAACTAAACGTCGTATTCAAGTTCGTGGACGACGCGCGCACGTGGCTATATACGCCCGGTACGGGCACAATCGTTATGCTCGTATGTGCGGTGGCGTCGGTCGGCTTGCTCTTTTTCTTCTTCGACAAAATGCGCACGGACGCGGTGAAATGCGGCAGAGTGCCCGAAAAGTTCTTCGAAAAACCGTGGCGCGGTGCAATTCCGCTTTATAAAGACGTTCCGTTTATCCTGACGGTTGCGGTGGGTGTCGTCGCCACGATATTCTCGTTCGTCTGGGGAGTGATGTGATTATGCGCATAAATATCGTCGCGGTAGGCAGGCTCAAAGAAACCTATTTTTCGCAGGCGGTGAGCGAGTACGCAAAACGTATGGGCGCGTACTGCGACTTTTCCGTAATCGAAGTTCCCGCCGCGCCCCCTTCAAAATCGCCCGAGGAACAAAAATCTTTCGAGGCGGAAAAACTTGCAGAAAAGACAAAAGGTTTTGTTGTTGCAATGGACGGCAGGGGCAAAAAACTGTCCAGTCCCGCGCTTGCCGCTTTGATTGCCGACAAGTGCACGGGCGGGCATTCGGAATTTTCTTTCCTGATAGGCGGAAGTCACGGGCTTGACGACAAACTTGTCGCAAAAGCGGACGCGGTGGTGTCTTTCGGCGAAATGACTTTTCCGCACCAGCTTTTCCGCGTTATGCTGTGCGAACAGCTTTACCGCGCAATGACCATAAACGCAGGCACGCCTTACCACAAATAAAGGCAGAAAAGAAGTTGTAACCATTTTCAAATCAAAACGACGCCTGAAAAACAAGACATCTGAACAAACAAAAAGAATATTGATTGTTCGGCAACAAGTTGACAACAAATATACAAAGACAATTCATAAAAACTGCGGAGGAGTACCGACGGTTGCACGAGGGGACGAGAGGAGAGAATATGGAAGAAAAGTTTATGTTGCGCGCCATAGAACTTGCACGCGAATGCGCGTTGTCCGACGAAGTCCCTGTCGGTGCGGTCGTCGTAAAAGACGGCAGTATAATTGCCGAAAGCGGCAATTTCAAGGAGCGCCGCGGCAACGCCGTTTGTCACGCCGAAATTATGGCTCTTTCGCAAGCCGCCGAGAAACTCGGCAACTGGTGGCTGGAAGACTGCGACGTCTACGTCACTCTCGAACCTTGCGCAATGTGCGCGGGTGCAATGATAAACGCACGCATACGCGCGTTGTACTTCGGAGCATTCGACGAAAAGACGGGTGCGGCGGGCAGCAAAGTAAATCTGTTTGAAAAGGGACTGTTCAATCACGACGTCGAGGTCACGGGCGGAATAATGAAAGAGGAGTGCGCCCGACTTCTCGGCGATTTCTTCAAAGCCAAGCGTACTGCGCGCAAAACGCAACCGTCCGATTAATCGGTCGTGTGTTCGATTCCCGATATTTCCGCGTCTCTTCGTTTCTATCTGCATTCTGATGATTTTGACATAATTTTTTTGTTTTCGTGTCATTCTGCATTACCATATCACTTGCCGACGGACTGTCTCGTGTATGCAATAAAAATAAGGAGACAGCAACTATGGACAAGAAAAAAATCGTGTTTATCGTTCTCACCGTCATTTCCGTCGTAATATCCGCCGTGGCTTGCGCGCTGGGTATTCCTTTTACTCCCGTCGACATCGGCTGCACGGATATTGTCGAAGACGGGGAGTGCTCCGACGGCGAAGTGGCAGAGGGGCAATCCGCAACGTCGGAAAAAGACGGTTACGTCGTCTCCGTACCCGATACGAAGACAGCGTGAATTCGGTCGGCAGAGCAAGGGAGGCGGCAACGCCTCCCTTTGCTTTTTACAAAAAACTGCATATATTGAAAAACGGAGCATAGTATTGAGTATGTTAGACAATGTTAAAATCTGGTTGTTGCACAGCCCTTTCGAGAATGTGGAAATTCTGGGCAGAAAATCGGGGGACTACGTCCGCCGAGAGTTCGGCGCGTACTGCGCGGGAGAAATCAACGACGCCGACGAATGCGAACTCCGTGACGGAGAAACGGGCGTTATACTGAGTTTGGGCGCGCCGCTCGTCACGGTCGAGGACGTCGAAAACGGCGTGGAGTGCCTGCGTCGCAGGAAACTCGGCAAACTTTTTCTCGGGGAGCGCGGCTCGGACGCCTGCGCATTCAGGCGCGACGGCAAAGACTCGGGTTATTTTTTCTCGTCCTCCCGATTTTGCAAAGTTGATAGTGCAAAAAACACCTCTTTGGTGTATAATCAAATGAAAGAAAGAATAATTCTCCGTCATCTCACCGCCGAAGTTGACGTTGTCGATGCGGCAAACACCGTAATCGACGATACCGTCACGATATTTTCGGGGGCAAAAGTTATGCCCTTTTGCAGGTTGACGGGCGCAACCGTCATCGAAAGCGGTGCCGTTGTGGAAGGTTCTTTCGTGCGCGACAGCGTCATACGCCGCGGCGCGCAGGTTACAATGTCCTATCTTACGGACACCTGCGTCGGCGAGCGCGCGACGGTCGGACCTTTTGCACGTTTGCGCGGGGCGGAAATCGAAGCGGATTGCAGAATCGGCGACTTCGTCGAAATCAAAAATTCGCGAATGGGCGCGGGTGCGAAATCCGCTCATCTTGCCTACATAGGCGACGCCACGGTAGGAGAGCGCACAAACATCGGTTGCGGAACGGTGTTCTGCAACTACGACGGCAAAAACAAACACCGCACAACAGTCGGCGCGGACTGTTTTATCGGCGCAAACACCAACCTTGTCGCGCCCGTGGAAGTAGGGGACGGCGCGTTTGTCGCCGCGGGTACCACCGTGACGGAGAACGTTGACGTCGGCGCGTTTGCGATAGGCAGGGTGCGCCAGCAGAATATGGAGAAAAAGCCGACGTCTTCCCGCAGGAAAAAGGATAGCGGAAAGACGGACGGAACGGATAAAAAAGATTGAGGGCTTGCCGCGGCGTTCTGCGCAAGTCCGAAGGATGGCAGAATGTACGTGGTCGCAGGATTGGGCAACCCCGGTACAAAGTACCGCAACACATATCACAACATCGGATTTATGGTTGCGGACGCACTGGCGAAAAAATGCAAAGTCAGGTTTACGGGCAAGGAGTGCGCCGCGCTCACCGCAAAAGCGAAATCGGGCGGTGAGCAGTTTGTCATAGCCAAGCCGCAGACTTTTATGAACCTCTCGGGCGAGAGCGTGAAACAGCTTGTCCGCAAATACTGCGACGACGAAAACCAGCTTATAGTGGTATACGACGATGCGGATTTGCCCGTCGGCAGAATGCGCCTGCGCGAAGAGGGAAGCGCCGGAACGCACAACGGAATGCGCAGTATCGTCAAAGAACTCAACACCACCGTGTTCAAGCGTTTGCGTATCGGTATAAAGACGGAAGAACTCGCAGAAAAAGAAGTTCAGATTGTCGATTTGGTGCTTTCAAAGGTCGATTATGCAGACAAACAGCAGATTGACAAGTGCATAGAAACCGCAGTCGACGCCATTTGCGAACTTGTTGCCGGCGCAGATATTCAGCGCGTCGAAGAAAAACTTAACAGAAGAAAATGATTCCCGACAGATTGAATATAACCCGTATGGGAGAAGGGCTTGACTCGCTTGCCCTTCTCGGCGAAAAGAAACTCCCCGCAAGGGAGCTTTCTTCCGTTTCGGTCGTAAGGATAACGGACGGGGCTAAAATCCATCTGGCAAGTTGTATCCCTGCAAAAAAACTGTACGTCACGGCGGACTCTCTTGCCGCAAAGAGCGTGTACGAGAAACTGTCGGCGTATCCCGACGCGCGCGTGGTTTACGTACCGCACCGCGACGACGTGCTCGTACACCGCAAAAGTTTTTCCTTGCGCAGTTCGCGCGAACGTGCCGCCGCGCTTGCCGCCATTGCCTGCGGCCGTGCCGATACGGCTGTTGTGTGCGCGGACGCACTTTTGCAGAAATTTCCGTTCCCCGAAATTATCGGCAATCTTTGTTTCACTCTGTCGCGCGAAGACATAATTTCTCCGCAGACTGCCGCCGACAAACTGGCGCTTGCGGGCTACACCCGTCAGGAAATGATAGCCGAAGAAGGGGACTTCGCTTTGCGCGGCGACATTCTCGACATTTACGTGTGCGGCGGTGAAGCCGTACGCGTCAACTTTTTCGACGAATTGGTCGAAAACGTCAAAACCATAGACACCGCAACTATGTTGCCAGTAAACGAAATCGACGGGGTTTTCGTGCCGCCCGCTGGTGACGTGGTGTTCAGCGAGGAGGAAGCCGCGACCGTACGTCGCGCGCTGTCGGTGCATTCCGACAACCCCGTTGCGGCATTGCTTGCGGACGGAGTCCGCGCGGGAGTTTGTCCGCCGAACTACGCGTGGGTTGCGCCGTTTTCCGAAGAAAATTCGCATTCCATTTTCGATTATTTCGGCGAGGACGTGCCGTCCGTTCTCATTTTCGACGAACCCAAAGTCATTGCAGACAAACTGAACGTGGTTTTCAAAGAGTTCGCGGGCAGAATAGACCCGCTGAAAAACGCGGGCGAAATTCTCGAACAACACGCGCATTCGCTGTTCCCCGTGAGCGAAGTCCGCAGACGGCTTGTGACCGCGCGCAAGGTGGCGTTTACGTCGCTTGATTTTTCCAACCCGCTTTTCAATCCCGCAAAACTCATTCAACCCAAATGCCGTCCCGTAACAAAATACTATCTTGCGCCCGACAGCATTTTGCAGGATTTGAAAACTTTTGTGCTCAACGGGTTCAGGGTGCTGGTCTGCGCAGGCAACCGCGAACGCGCAAAAGGAATACGCGACAGCCTTTTCCAAGGTGAGGTTTACAGCGAGATTTCCGAGGACGGCAACGGCAGCGCCGCCGTGCTCGTAACACCGCTCAAAATCGAAACGGGGTTTATATATCCCGCCGAAAAGGTCGCGGTAATAGGCGTATCGGAGTGTGTCGGAAAACACCGCGGCGAAGACGTATCTTTGCCGAAATCGCAGTTTATCGCACCGAAAGCGGGTGATTATGTAGTACATCGTGTTCATGGCGTAGGTCTTTGCGAAGGTACCACGATAATGAAAGCGGGCGACTTCGAGAAGGAGTATATCGTTCTCCGATACCGCGACGGCGACGTGTTGTACGTGGCGACCGACCAGATGGACAACTTGCAAAAGTTCGTAGGAGAAGAGAACCCGCGGCTCAACAAAATAGGCGGCAAAGAGTTCGCCCGCGAAAAAGAAAAAGTCAGAAAGTCGGTAAGAAAACTTGCGATAAATCTTCTCGACCTTTATGCAAAACGCGAAAAGCAGAAAGGGCACGTTTACGCGCCCGACACCGTGTGGCAGAAAGAGTTTGAGGACGCTTTCGAGTACGACGAAACCGCCGACCAACTGAAAGCAATCGCCGCAGTCAAACAGGAAATGGAAAGCGGCAAAATTATGGACAGACTGCTTGTCGGCGACGTGGGTTTCGGCAAAACGGAAGTGGCTTTTCGCGCTATGTTCAAAACCGTCCTTGACGGCAAACAGGCGGTTTTGCTTGCGCCGACTACGATACTTGCCCGTCAGCATCACGAAAATCTGGTGGAAAGGCTGAAACCTTTCGGGATAAAATGCGCCTTGCTCACGAGGTTGCAGACGTCGTCCGAAAACGCCGAAACGCTCAAAGGTTTGGAAGACGGAACCGTTCATATGGTGATTGCCACGCACAAGGTGCTGGCAAAGGACGTCGTGTTCAAAGATTTGGGACTGCTCGTACTTGACGAAGAACAACGTTTCGGCGTCGAGCACAAGGAAAAACTAAAAGAGCGGTATCCCACCGTCAACGTGCTGACGCTTTCGGCAACACCCATTCCGCGCACGCTCAATATGGCGTTGTCGGGCGTTCGCGACATATCCTTGCTCGAAACCGCGCCCAAGGGCAGACTTCCCGTGCAGACGTACGTTACGCCTTATTCCGACGCGCTGGTCGCCGACGCCGTAAACCGCGAATGCGCAAGAGGCGGGCAGACTTTGATATTGCTCAACGACAT